>Ga0325402_1006576_pt1 | contig 11004 bp, 7 predicted proteins | sample PopdelMetagenome_22_FD_207212 | JGI IMG/M metagenome (GOLD analysis project Ga0325402, IMG submission 207212) | Populus deltoides microbial communities from Bellville, Georgia, United States - Xylem-PdKOR-R3 | ecosystem: Host-associated > Plants > Phyllosphere > Stem > Wood/Secondary xylem...
AAAATGTTAAAATGAGATTCGTTCTTGCTTCAATGAGATTCATTGTAAGAAGCCAGCCACGTAAGGAAATCTTTATACTTTTCTAATTTTCCTTATTATTGTAAGAAGCCAACCACAATGATAAAACGTTTCTCTAACTCATTATATGATGATGCTCCAGAATCTAATATGCTAGAGAATTTGAGTTTTTAAGTGTTCAGATAATGGATTATCACATGTTTATATCAATCTCAAGAGAATGAAAGTGTAATTGATTCTCTGTTTGTATTATATTGTAATCAAAGAACAATGTTTACACAGATTATATACAAGACGATCCACTATATCAGGAGAGATTCTCGGCTACAATATTGCAGAGAAATATTCAATCAACAGCTCACGCATATCTCCTCATCTCCTAATATATCTCGTGCATATCTGGAATCATAATTATCTGGGATTCTTTCCTTCAATAATCTTCTTTTCTCCAGAGCTAAGGGTCAAAAGAGTTGGTGGCAAAAGCCTAGATTCCTATAAAACAGTCCTTGTAAGTGGGATATTTAGGACCTCTAATAGTTAAGTCAGTGACTTTATAGTGAGGAGTAATAAATGAACATTAAATTCTAAGAACAAGAGTGTTCATTCTTAGTTCGTACATGATGAATGCTAAGAGCATATTGTAAGTGAGTGAAGATTGTGAACCTTTTACCTGGGTTATTTAGAAACTATTTATAACATTTATATCTTTAACTTTTTTTCTTTTTGTTCGAGGGATCGAAAGTCTTTTTCTTATTCATATCCAAGTGAGGAAGCAATTCCTTACATCAACATTAATGTTAATATAAATATCATTTTACACAGTATTAAATGTTAATAAGGGTAACACATGCCTGTAGAGGACGACCCTATATCATTTTGTACATAATATTAGTTTTGATGAGATCAACCCTTCTAATCAACATTAATATTGATTGATGTATAGATGATTTTTAAAGGACTTTTTACACAGCTAGGATGTAGGGAGATGATAACCCTAGGTTCCTCTATTGTATGTTAGGATATAGGATAATCCAAGACCAAATGATGTTGAGTCTAGAGTCCTTCTAGGTCTAAAAATGTCTGGGTCTAACGCGTAGCCGAGTCTAAGGGAGTTAGGTCTAGCATCTTGTCAATCTCACAAGCACTTAGACATGGCACATAGCCGAGCCAAATGGAATTGGATATGGCACCTTACTTTACCCACAACTGTTTTGGCTTACTGCATAGCCGAGCCTAAAGGAGTTGAGTCTGACATCTTATCAGACCCACAAGCACTTAGGCTTGGAATATAGTCGAGCCTAAGGGATTTAGGTCTAACACCTTGTTAGACCTACTAGCACTTAGTATTAGCATGTAGCCAAGCCTAATGGATCTAGGCCTAGCATCTTTCCAAACCCACAAGTATTTAGACTTGACACATAGCCTAGCCCAAAGAAGTTCGGTCTAGCGTCATGCCAGACCCACGTGCGTTTGAGTTTTTTTACCTTTGTTGAGCTTTTATGATGAGACGTCTTTCTCTCATCCCCTCTATCCATGGGCCTTTTGAGTTAATGGATTTTAGTATCGAATATGTTGATCCATCAGAAGCCCCTCAAGTCTTTATGTATTTAATACACAAAGATTTTGAAAATGCCATTTTTCTTTAATAAGAGATCTTTTAACTTCCCTGTGAGTTTTGTTCTATCCAAAGTAGAACTGTTAGGAGCATTATGATTGGACGTCACATCTTTATTGAAAGGGGTCTTCTTGAGAAACAACATGGCAACTCACCTTTAATGTAGTAATTGAGCAAACTTCTAGGGATCTATGATGACATGATAAATCACCCATCCAACGATGGGGGTTATAAATTGTCTTCTTTATAACCCTAGTCGTTTGTCTCCTTTTTTTCTTTTATTTTTTGTAGTTTTTATCAAATTGATTTGGAGATTTCATAAGTCACTCTTTCATTTTCATATTGCACATTTCCTCTTATTCTTATAACAATAGACTCTCATAGGAGCAAGTTTGGTTCCATGAGTGAATGTATTATTCCTTCTAGCGATGAGTTTTAGTCTCAGCAAGAAACTATAGGGAGCAACAGGGAGCAGGGATCCATTAGATTAGGCCTCGAGTCTAGAGGTTAACCCTCAACATCCTCTCCTCATAGGGAAAGAGATTGTTCTTCCCATTAGAGAAGCTCTTTTTCTAATGCCTCAAGAGATTCTCTAGAGGGAGAGAGGTTTCTTTAAACCCCTAAGGATGATGATTTAAGTACCTTGAGTATTAGCGAGTTGGCCTTCACTAACAAATGGCAACCTAAAGCCTATGTGGGTTAGTTCCCTCCAGGAGAGAAAAGATTAGTGAGAAGACTTTGGCCTTTGCTCGAGGGCACTTTCAAATTGCAGCCCCAATATGAATGTATGACTTAGGGTAATCATACCCTCTTTGAGGGTTTATGAGTAACAAATTTGGGTATTATAACTTAAGCCCAGAACAACTGCACCCTAGTGCATGGGTGACATTGTCAGCTTTTGACAAGTTTCTTCAGTTTATCGACATCAAACCCACCATAAACCATTTTAGGGTTTATTACTAGCTGATCGCGAGTACTAACGATGATAACGACATCTAGTGATTTTTCATTTTTGCCAATAAATTTGCTGGAGCCATGAGAAAAGCTCTTCATGGCAAGCCCGTGTATCTAAAGAAATTAAGGGAGAGATGTTGGTCATGAGATACACAGGGACAATTAGCCCTCGAGAAGGCATGCACCAAATTTAGGGTTGTTCCCACCACTTGAGGGTGCCTCCTCATGAGGTGAACAATTGGCCTCATCCGAGTTTAAGTGAAAAGGAAGCTCGTGCTTTTTGGCCTCTACCTCTATTGAGAATGAAGTCAATAGGATGGCCAAAGAAGAATACCAAGCATTGTTGCCAAGTATGCAACCTCTTTACCTTTTGTTTTTGTTCATCTATAGTTCATTTCTGATTTTTTTTTTTCTATATAGCGTTGACAATCGAGAGAGGATGAGAGATTTTAGCTAGATCTCTAGCAGGAAGCTTCTCTTCAATGAGGGTGTCCTCATCTCTTGCAGTGATTGGAACAGCCATTGAAGAAGAAATAGAGCACGATCCTATTATGGTGAATGAACTCTCCATTCCTAAACTATTTCTGATGAAATAATGGTGATGGGCTAGTATTCCTTTTATAATAGAGGCTGAGGAGACTCATACTCTTTCATTCGAGGGTCATGCATATCAAATTCCCTTTGAAGTAATAACAGGTGTGACTGCTTATTTTAAAAGAAGAAAGGTGTCCACGCCTATAGAGATTGGCATTCGAGCTTTCACAACAAAGATTTTTGTCCCTCTAATTTATTCTCTTATTATGGTCATGAAGGCTACAACTGTCGAGTCCTCTACTCTTGGTTAGGAGTTTGAAGATATTTTTCCTCACTTTTCCCTTGGTTGCACTCCCTTGTATTTTTCTTATTTTAAATGATAAGAAAAGGCATGTCATGTAGGCTGTTATTAGTGAGAGGTGTGGGTTTAGCAAGACTAGCTTAGAAGTGGTGAGGCAACTAATGAGGATCCTCACCATTCCTTTAGACATTTTACAAATATCTAATAAGAGCTACAACTATCATTTGGCCTTGACTGGTCAAATGGCTTTTAATGTAAGCAATTTTCGTTTCTAACTTTTATTTTGGCTTTGAGGTCATCCTTCCTGACATTTTGTTCTTGGCAAACTCTTATGGTGTGCTCACATTCCAAAAGGTGCTAGGTGGCTGGGAGGAACTATGTAAAATATGTCATCACCAAATATAGAACAAATCAGACTGCCCTTTTAGAGGCTTCGAGAGGAGAAAGTAGTTATGGAGGCCGAGCTAAGAAATCTCAAAATGGTATATTCTTCCTTAAAGGGTGAGATGCAAAAAGCTACCCTTCATCTGGGCTCTACTGAGCAGTAACTTTACGAAGCTCTCCATGAAGTCACCATCTTGAGGCAGACTATCATGGAATTGCATGCATCTAAGAACATTATGTGTCTTGAGCTCCAGACTACCAAGAAGGAAGCCTAAAACTCTTGATCATCAACTCTTTTTTTACCTCAATTCTAAATTCTACCCTCTTTTAAGGACCCTTACTTGTCCATAACTAAAGCCTCCTTGCCCTTCAAGCATGATGATACATAGTGTCTCGAAGTCCTTTGGTCTCCCCTTATATTGGCCACCTCTTATTGGGTGAGGAATTTCAATATCAAGTTCTATATATTTATGATGGTGTTGATCTTGTGAATGAGAGGTTTTCTTATTATGGCATTGTAAGCGAAGGATATATCTATCATCATTAATGGTTGTTAAAGGGTGATGCATCTAGGACATGTACCAATTATAACCAAAAGCTTTAGGGTGCCCTTTACTGGTACCCCTAACCCTTCGATCCCAATCAAGGGATTTTTTATTGGGATCATCACATCCCTGAAAAGGATATTGATAGAGCTTTCATCATCCACTATTACCCTGTGGTTAGCTAGGATCATGGAGATGACTAGGGCGTTTTCATAGGGATAAGTTACCCCTTCTCCATCTTCTAGAGTGAAATTAATAGGATTATGCCATAGACTTTGTTGTCGAGCTGCTATAAGGACTTGCTTCCTATATTTCCTCTTGTTATTGAGGTGTTTCCTCTTGATGAGGTCCCTTCAAGATCACATTGATCTTCGTGAGAGTCTAGATGTGTTAGTGGGGCTCTTCCTTATCTTGGTTCATGTTGGCATTCCCCTTAATAAACTTTTTCAACTATCCCTTGGGTATCAACCTTTCAATCTCATTTCTTAGGGTGAAGCAATCTTCAATGTCATACCCTTTATCTTTGTGGTAATGAAAAAATTTTCTAAAGGTACGGGTATGTGGAAATGACGCCATAGGAGATGGATATTAAACGTAATCCTTCTCTTTAATGGTCATGAACACTTTAGTGAGAGTAGCATTCAAGATAAAGGAATGCCTCCTTTTAATGAGATGAACATGTTCCCTCACCGACCTCTTTTGATTTTGCTTTGAGTTATTCTCCTTGTTGGGAGTGGAATGACTCCACTTGGAAGGCTTAACCTCCTGAACCTCCTAGCAAATATAAGGAGGCTTGTATCATAGAATACTGGCTTTCTCTACCCGGATATGGTTTTTTATGACCTGTTTTACCCTCATTAGGCTTCTGTGAGGGAGGGCGTATAAGTCTCTCCATATGAAGCATTCTCTTACTCCATTTATCAAAGCCTCCGAGGCTACTGACTCAATCAATTTTTCCATCTTTAGTATCTCTTTGTTAAACCTTTTCAGTTATGCTCAAGTGGTTTCTCCTCATACTTGGGTTATGCTATAGAGTTATGTGGAGCTTTTTTTGGTAGGTATGTTAATGATGAAATGCAATACAAGTTTCGCATGGAGATCCATGACCTAGCCGACCTTCTGAAGGTAATTGACAGTATCTTGCACATGCCATCTCTATCTTGAATGACTAGCTCTAGGTTGCCGCGTATGTTTTGCATATGCTCTCGTGGATTTGTCAGTTCATCGTAGTTGTCTAAAGTCATCTTTTTAAAGATATAATCCTTGAGGACATGAGTGCCTAAGACCTGTTTGAATAAGAGGGACCCCTTTATCTCTTGGGTGCAATGTGCCACATCATAAAAATATCTCTTAGTCAAGCTTCTCCCCAATTTCTGCCTAGCTGGCTTGAGAGAGCTAAAAGACTCTAGCGTGGGATGGTGAGATCGATAACTGAGTTTTTTCTCGTAGTAGCTAGAGAGATCATTTTTTGAGTGATAGCTTCTTGGAAGGTCTTGTATCGATGAGAGTGATCCCTTGGAGGGCTAATGGACTACTCATTCAGAGGGTTCTCTACATCATTTTACCCTATTTCCTTTAGGTAAGACAATTGTCTTCTAGTAGAGATGACATCATGTAGTTGTGGGGCTAGGATAGAAGGAGCTGCCTTCAAGAGAGATACCTCTTTTGTTGAGGCCTGCTAAAGTGACGTGGTTTGGTGTTGCCCTTGGGATGCTAGGATGACTTAAGTGAGAGCTTGCACTTGATTAATAAGTTGTTAAAAATTTACGAGAGCTAGTAGAGCAGATGTGCCAACTATTGCGAAGAGGTCCATAACATGCCCCAACCCAAAAGTTTCTTGATTATCAATCATTTATAGCAATTATATGTGTCTAAAATTCATTATGAAACCATAATTGATGGTTTTTTTAATAGTTTCTCATAGACAGTGTCAATTGATGATGCTCCAGAATCCAATATGCTAGGGAACTTGAGTTTTTTAGCATTCAGATAATGGATGATCACACGTTCAAGTCAATCTTCTCTTCTCCATAACTGAGGACTTAGAGGGTTGGTGGTAAAAGTTTGGATTCCTGCAAAACAGTCCATTTTGGTAGGATTTTGGGAACCTTCTGATAGTTAAGTCAATGACTTTATAGTGAGTAGTAGTACATGAACATGAAATTTTAAGAACAAAAATGCCCATTCTTAGTTCATATATGATTAATGTTGAGAACATATCATAAGATAGTGAAGATCATAAACCTCTTACTTGGGTCGTTCAGAAAGTATTTACAATCTTTATACCATGAACTTTCTTCTTTTTGTTCAAGGGATCGAAAGTCTTTTTCTTATTCATATCCTAGAAGGGAAGGAGTCCCTTACATCAACATTAATGTTGATGTAAGTGCATTCTTACAACATTAAATGTTGATAGGACTATCATATGCCTATAGAAGATGACCCTACATCATTTTGTACGTAATATTAATAACTCTATAAGATCAATCTTTATAATCAACATTAATATTGATTGATATATAGATAACTTTTAAAAGACTTCTTACACAACTAGGACGTAGGGAGATGATAACCCTAGGTTCTCCTATTGTATGTTAGGATATGGGACAATTCTATACCTAGGGATGTTGAGTCTAACGTCCCTCTTGGTTTAAAAGCGTGTGGGTCTAACGCATAGCCGAGCCTAAAGGAGTTGGGTCTAGCACCTTGCCAGACTTATAAACAGTTAGGCTTGGCACCTTGCCAAACCCACAAGCACTTGGGCCTGACACGTAATCAAGCCTAAGAGAATTGTGTATGTCATCTTACCAGACTCCCAAGCGTTTCGACCTGGCACATAGCCAACCCCAAGAGAGTTGGATCTAGCATCCTATCGGACCCATATATGTTTAGGCTTAGCATATGGCTAAGCACCGAGAAAGGTGGGTCTAACAACTTGTCAATCTTCTTTTCAACAAGTTTTGATCTCCGTTGACCTTTTATAATGGTCATTCTTTTCTCTGCCTTTCTATTCATAGGCTTTTTTAGTAAATAAATTTTAGTATTGATTATGATGATTTTAAAATTATTTGTATCTTATTCATTAATTAGACATCTTAGTCTATTGTGTCCCTTGCAACACCATCTAAACTTATAATGGTTTAAAAAGTAGAGAATCGAATATATTTTATCCTTTGAAACCTTATAGTTTCACCTGTCTTTTTCTTGGCTAGTATATACATTTTGTTTACGATCTCCTTGTTAAATTGAGAAGCCAAAATAAAGTTTCTAAGAATCTTTATTAAAAAAAACTTATATTACAAAGAATTTATTCTTATTACCGTAAATGCATTGCATCTATCCTGACATTTGCATCACAGAAAGCAAAACATAGATCGGTCAAATTTTTGTTTGTTATATATATATATATATATATATATATATATATATATATATATATATATATATATATTATAACATAACATACTCTAAATGATGTGAGAGAATCATTGTTCCCCCACACCTATATCACTGTGGATTACAACAGTAATCCACAGGGATTCTTTCCCCTTTTTTTTTTTTACTAACTTTTCCTTTTTTTCTTTTTTTTTTAAATTACTTTTTTTTCATCTTTCCTAATTTTTCTTTTTTTTCATTTATTTTTTTTTTTTCAAAATTATTTTTGTTGATTTTACTTTTTAAATATTGACCTGGTTAAAGTTTTTGCTTTGTAATTTTTTCTTTAAAATACTGTGGATTGCTGTGATATTTTTTCACATAGTTTTTCTATTTTATTTCTTTATTTTTCAAAATTATATTTGTTGATTTTTTTTTAATATAGAGCTAATTGAGAATTTAGTTTTATAATTTGTTTTCTTTAAAACATTGTTGATTGCTACAATGTTTCTCTGCATGGTTTTTTTTATTATTTTCTCCAAAATTATCTTTTTTTATTTTATTTTTTTAATATTGAGCTGGTTAAAAATTACAGTTATAATATGTGAGGAAAGCACTGTAACTTTCCTCAAAAATTACTGTTGATTGCTATAGTGTTTTTTCCCACATGGTTTTGTTCTGTTTTTGTTATGTTTTTCCCTAAAATTATCTTTGTCAATTTTATTTTTTAAATATTAAGCTGGTTAAGAATTGCAATTACAAGTAAATACAAGTTTTTCCTTACAAAACACTATGGATTGATACAGTTTTTTCTCACATGGTTTTTTTCCAGTTTCTTTTGTGTTTTCTTTTTTTATAATATTTTTTTCCAAAATTATCTTCGTTGATTTTATTTTTTTAATATTGAGGTGGTTAAAATTTAACTTTGTAATAAAGCTTAATCATGTGGGGAAAGTATTGTAGCTTTGCTCATAAAACATTGTGGATTGTTATAGTGTCTCTCTGCATGGTTTTTTTTATTATAATTTTTTTCAAATTATCTTTTTCAATTTTATTTTTTTAATATTGAGTTGTTTGTTAATTACAATTACAAGTCATTACTAATAAAGCTAAATCATGTGGGGAAGCACTGTAGCTTTCATCACAAAACACTTTGAATTACTACAGTGTTTTCAACATGATTTTTTTTTCCTTTTTTTGGTGTTTGTTTTGTTATTTTTTTTCTAAAATTGTCTCTGTCGATTTTTTTTTTAATATTGAGCTGATGAAGAATTTAGCTTTGTTATTTTTTTCTTTAAAACACTGTGAATTGTTGCAGTGTTTTTCCATGTGATTTTTTTATTATTTTTTCTAAAATTATCTTTGTCGATTTTTTTTTAATATTGAGTTGGTTAATAATTATTATTACAATAAAGCTATATCATATGAGGAAAGCGTTGTAGTTTTTCTCACAAAACACTGTGGATTGCTACAATATTTCTCTAAATGGTTTTTTAGTTTATTTTATTGGGAAAAGCGTTATAGTTTTCTTCACAAAACATTGTCAATTGTTGCAACGTTTTTTCTCATGGGTTTTTTTCCTTCCAAAATTATCTTTGTTGGTTTTTTTTAAAAATATTAAGTTGGTAGAGAATTTAGCTTTGTAATTTTTTTTGCTTTTTATTAACTGAAAAGCTAAATCATGTAACGAAAACACTGTATCTTTCCTCACAAAATACTGTAAATTGCTACAAATCATTTTGTTCGATCTCTAAGTTTTTAATTACCAATATAATTTTTTTTTATCATAAAATATTTACTTTATTATAATTTTAATTTTTATTATTTATTTATTATTGATTGATAATTATAATATTATCAAGTATATTCAAGAGCTTGCGTGCATATCATGTCGTGTAGATATATATAAAAACACTAAGATTCTATTATTGCTCTGAGCAGGAGACGGAATCTTAGAATTAGTGTCCCTTACCCATTTGAGAATAAGTCTATTGAGTCCACAAACCGTAATTTGAGTTTGATGAGTTTTGACCAATCCAATCAATCAAAACGCGGAGCAGTTTTTCCTCTTCAGTGAACTATTACCAAAATACCCTCAACAGACCCCATTAAAGAATACAACACCATGCTACTTCCTGTTCCGTTTTCATTAAAAAAAACCCAACTTTCCCTCTCCCCATCCCATATAACCCACCACCATCATTGCTCTTCCTATCAACAAATCATACTTGGGAGAGAGAGAGAGAGAGAGAGAGATTTGAATGGAAGGGGAGATGGGAAGGAGCGGAAGCAGCAGCAAGAAGAGGAAGATGTGGCTTTTTAAGAGGTTAAAGATGAAGGAATCTTGGAGATGGAGATTGAGGTTTTTGGTTTCTGCTTTCAAGTGGAAAAGGCTTAACATACGGCTTTCTTTGCTTGACGATTTGCTTTTCAAGATCATCTCTGTTTTAGAGGCTATTGTCTTGGTTATTACCTTGTGCTTCTTTTTTCTTTGTTGTGGCTGCCATTTTTGACATTAGTCTCTTTAATGTTATTTTGGTTCAAAAATTTCCTGTTCCATGTTTTCTTTTTTCTTTTCATAGTATGTATAGTTTCTTAAATCTTTGGAGGAAAAAAAAACAGGGAGAATTAGGAGGAACTGTATGTATTTACTTGTACGGTTTTTGTTTGTGAGTGCAAGTTGTTCATGATGGGAATTTGGCACAGCTTAAATTGAATTCTCGAATGTAATATTGAGTCGAATATATAGTCAGAATTCTGAGTTGGAGATGACAAAAACTAATTTGACACAGATTTCTGGAATGGGGACCAGTTGTTGTTAAGGTTTTTATTTTTTATTTTTAGTGAAATTTTCTTCTTACAGGGTTATTTATTTGAGCATTCCTTATGTTAGTGAAGAGAAACAAGAGAAGAAGACTTGTCCAAAAGCAAAATTGAGCCCTATTTTAGCTAAATTTGAGCCCTTGGTTTCTGTTCTGCCTTGCAAGGTGAGGCTTTTGCGATTAGAGAGGCAATCAAGACGTTTGCAGATATACCTGTCGGTATTGAATTTGATGCTGCAATTATTGTTCATGCTGCTGCCCAGCAAAGTCTTTTTTTTTTAGCAACCATTTAAACCTGCAAAGATTTTAATCACCCATCAGGGATTTGGTGTGAATTATATTGATTAAGAATAAACCACAGAATGAACAAAGATGATAAGAAATTATCTGGCGTTATGTCCACTTTGCATCCTTAATTTGTTTGAAAATAATAGTAATTGTTTACCGAAGAAGGAA
>Ga0325402_1006578_pt1 | contig 11002 bp, 4 predicted proteins | sample PopdelMetagenome_22_FD_207212 | JGI IMG/M metagenome (GOLD analysis project Ga0325402, IMG submission 207212) | Populus deltoides microbial communities from Bellville, Georgia, United States - Xylem-PdKOR-R3 | ecosystem: Host-associated > Plants > Phyllosphere > Stem > Wood/Secondary xylem...
GCCTTCAATATGATTGTCATCAAGCCAGCTTTGGAGTGAGCTTCTCTTCCCCGCAAACTTCTGATGGTGCCATTTTGCCAACTCATAATATTCTAGAACTTAGCCATTCATTATATGGTATGCTTTTTTTTCCTTTTAATGATCATAAAGCTAATTTTGGCCTAAAATTACTAGCAAATCTCAAGTGTGATGACCAAACAAACCTCGTTTCCTAGCAATTTGGTGCATTAATTAACCTACATAAAACATGCATCTTGCTTAACCAAACCAATGAGTGTCAAGAATTTATAATTAATAAGATGATTATGAAAATTTCTGTATAATTTCGAAGCTGTTAATTTGGCCTAAAGCTGCCGCAGCCACAGTTTCATAACTTGTATATATTTATGGTGTATAGCTTTCACGTTTTCGTGAATTTGATGGTGTGCATGCATGAACCCAGCAATTAAATTATACTTGTGACAATTTCCTAGTTGTGATAATCACTTCCCTCGCTAGACCAATATTAATTAATTCTAAGTTATTATAGTTCAAATCTCAAGTGAAGTTACAATTACGAGGTAATTTTTTAATTATATATAAATCCTAGTTTTTAACATGAGTAATAATAAATATTAAACAATTATGATATGAAAAGACTCTAAAAATATATATGGCTCGGTAGAGCAATGAGACCAATGTATATGGCTTGTGCTGCCTTTTATATTGAATCAGACCCGAGCATCACTTGGTGCTAGAGTTGCTTGCCCTTGACCCGGACAAGAGGCAGACCCGTGCCTCCACATGAGGAAACCTAGTGCTTGGGTTGCCGGCCTTCATGCATAGTGAGACCCAATATTAATTAATTCTTTAAGTTATTATAGTTACAATCTCAAGTTATTATAGTTACAATCTCAAGTTAATACTTTCAATGAGCAACAATCATTTTAATAATTGTACTATATATAAGATTATAACAATCAAAATTGATCTGTAACTATATATCCCATGCATATAATTTATTATAATTAATTAACTTAATTCGTGTTTGTTTCTTAGAAAGTAATTTTCGGAAAATTACTTTTCAAATTTTCCTGTGTTTGTTTGTTATTAGAAAAATTAGTCAACAGAAAACATTTTCAATTAAAAAAAAATTTGGCTTAGTTTTCAGAAAAGTGTTTTCCTTTTATTTTGGGCGGAAAACATTTTCTGAAAGTTGTGAAAAATTTAGAAATGTTATATTATTTTTTAATTATATCAAAATTAATTCTCAAACTTTTAATTGCTATATATATATATATATATATATATATATATATATATTGTTTTGATTTTTTTTTTCAATTTCATTTCTTAGAATTTGATTTTTATATTAACTTTTGTCCTTATTTTTATAATTGTTATTTACTTTTTTCTTATCATTATTTAATTGAAATTTTTTATCTATTAATTTGATCCTCATTATTTTGATTGTCATTTGTTTTATTTAAAATAATTAATTTATGAAATGTTATTTATTATTATTTTAATTTCTTTATCTTTTAATTTTTTTATTTTTTAGATTTGATCTCTATTATTTTGATTATTATTTATTTTATTTGAGATAATTTATGAAATTATATTTTTTTTCAATTTCATTCTCATTCAACTTTTTAATTTGTAAGATTTATTTCTCATTATTTTAATAAACTTGAAAAAAAATATTAATAAGTTATTTTCCAGTTCATTTTCCATGACATAACCAAACACTAGAAAGTGTTTTTCAACTTATTTTTCATTACACTACCAAACATCAGAAAATAATTCACTTTCTCGGAATTCACTTTCCAAAAAAAAACTACTTTCCAACAAATAAACGAGGTCTAAGATGTACATGTTACTATCAATGCCCTCCTTTATTAATGCCCTCCTTAAATAATGACAAAACAACTACAATTAAACTTGAGGGGTAGTTCATCTGGCTAGGTCTTGAGTTTGTTTTTTAGTGGTCACAAGTTTAAGTCTTCTCAAAACCACTGAAAACTTATATGATCGTTAACTTCAGGACCCGTAAGATTAATTGAGGTACATGCAAGCTAGCCTAAACACCTACATTAATTAAAAAAAATACCTATAATTCTACAACCTCACATACTATACATAAAATTATCATTTTCTTCTCCACATAAGATTTAACATCCAAGTTTTACTATCACATAATTAAGCAAAAAAATGAAAGATTAAACTTACAACATATATATTAAATTATATATATAAAAAACTAAGCTACCTGAGAAGTTACTTTGACTTTCTTGATGATCAATGTGGATTATAATAATAATCTACAGTGATTTTTTTTTAAAATAATTTTTTGATTTTTTACATTGTGATCATCTGATTTCTTTTTTTTTTTCAATATAATTTTTTCATGTTGTGTTAGTTTGTAATTGAACTTGATGATTTATTTTAGTTATCTAGATATTGGGTCTGACAATGTTGATAAAAAAATATCGCTTAATTAATCATTTGTTTAATACAATAAAATTTTATTTTATTGATTTAAAATAATTTAATCTTTGAGGATCAAAATTTAAGTTTAAACAAATATCCAACCTTTTTGTTTCGGTAGCATCAAGGACTACTCGAGTTTATTAGTTTTTTTGTTTTTTTAATTGATTTTTTTTTTCATCCTTTTATGTTGGGTATATTGAGAATTATGATTTATATTTTATTTATTTATTTTTATGAGGTTATTACATTCTTACTACTTAAGTTGCAAGTTTGATTTGCTAACTTGGATTGTTTTTAGTTGTTTTTTACTCTTTTTTATTTTAAATTTTATCTTTCAACATTTGGTTAGCTAGAAGCTGAGCTTCGTGATTTTTTTTGTTTTTATTTTTTATGAGGTTATCTCAATTTTATGACTAAGATTACATGTTTGGCATTTAAACCAGGATTGACAAATCTTTTTTCTTTTGTTTTTTTTCTAAAATTTGATGATATATATTTTTTTTGTTTACAATCTTAAATATTTCATCGATTTGCCTTTTTTTTTTTCTTTACTTAGATTATTTAGAAAAAAATGGATATTATTCTATTAAATTTCATTTAATATTTACTTTGTTATGAAGTGAGTTATAAAGATTTTTTTTTGAAAATTTTGACAAAATTTATGTGTTCACGTTAAAAAATAATTTGTGTGTATATATATATATATATATATATATATATATATATATATATATATATATAATGGGAATGGACTCTCCAACATGCACAAAAATCACCCTCCGTGATTTTTGTAGTTATTTTTAAATTGAAATTTACATTTTAATTCCTTTTTTCTCTCAAATGTGATAACATTAATAAATATTTTATTACTTCTTCATCCTTTTATTTTCTTCGATTATCTCTTTTTATTTTAAATTTTAAAACACAGTGATGTTTTTTAAAAAAATTCAATTTAAAAATAATTAAGAAAAATTTTACTAATTCTATTTGAGAAATTATTCTTACAAAATAGCTCTACTGGGGTGAAAAAAATTATTATTATAATCTTCAAACCCTGGATGATTAGATTGTCAAATATTTAAGTTATTTGTTTTTTGTATTAAAATAATATTAATTTTTTTAAAATAATTCTTTGATATGTGCTATGATTGAGTTTAGATTATGTTTGATCAGCAACAATATGAAATTACTAGTGGTTAATGTTTTTTTTAATTAAAATTAAAATCTAATTTATACCGGATTGTGGATTTTTCAGTTCGGGTTTACCAAGTCGTACAGTGCCTTGAAACTACAAGTCGTTCGTTAACCGTCAAAGATTTAATTAACTGGTAAACCTGCATAAGCTTGGCGACGTGGCGAAATCTAAGTTCTAATTAGTCACAGAAATAGACTTCTACCGTAGGTCTCCCTAGTAAATCACCACTGCTAGAACTAGAATCCTGTGTTAGCAGAGTGCCGGAAAAAAAAAAAATGGAAGAGCTGAAATCAGCAATGGAAGCTCACTTGGACCAAATGGCGGATCTTGTCCAGAAACTCTCCTCGGAGCTCCGATCCGGATTCCGACCCGCCATCGATAATTTTATCGGTTTCTTCCATGCCATTGACTGGACGGTACACTTTTTTTAAGACTTTTCCTTTCCTTTTTCTTTTTTTGGGGTTTTTTGATTAAATTAAATAGAAAAGAAGTTTTTATTTTTTGTTTCGGACAGGAACCTTGGCTGATGGGGCTAATAGGATTCCATCTCGTGTTGCTGGTACTAACAGTTGTTTCAAGGAAACATATTAACTTCCAGATGTGTCTGTTCCTTGTAGCTTGTAAGTTTTTTTTTTTTTTTGAACTTAATTTTGTAGTAATGCTGTAAATGTGAGTGAAGTAGATTTTATTTTATATTTTATTTAGGGACTGTAAATTTGGGTTGAATGCGGTAATGGGTTGTCAGATTTTTTTTTTTTAAAAAGAGGACTTCTTTTGAAATTTAAGTAAATATTGAAGCTTTTTTTTGTTGTTCTGCGCATTTTTGGAAATTGCGGGTTAATTTTTTGTTTGGTCTTGGATGGACATTTTGGGATTTAATGTATTGGGCAATTGCAATTGTTACATTAGGGTTTTCTTGCTTTGTTCTTATATGATATGACATGAGTTGGTTTTTGCTAGTAATGTGGCTAAAATACTGTGCTTGTGTATAAACAATTGGTTTCTGTAGTAATGTGGCTAAAATATTGTGCTTGAGTATAAACAGCGACTGTGTGAGAGATAAAAGATTGATGGCCTTGTATGAATATTTGGTTGAATTTAGTGAAGCTTATTTGTTTGGGTGTTAAGCATAGTGCTTGTATTAGTTGTGCAACATGGGAATGGCAGTTTAATAGTGCTATGCTAGTTGGTTAACTATTGCGGTAGAGTGTGTTGCCATCCAATAATGATAATGTAATTGTGTAAAGATTCTCAGTATAGAACTAGCATTTGAAATCGTAAATGGAGTCATCTTTCATTAACTACCTTTTCTGCAATATGATTGCTGTGTGAATTCTGCAATATGATTACTGTGTGGATCTTATTAAATTGGTGTCTGTGTGTGTGTCTCTAAATGTTAGAAACTTTGTGATTGTCTGTGTTGCTTTTATGGAAGTTCGACTGCTAAAATTATTGTTACAGGCTTCAAGAGCTGTCAACTCAAAACCAGTTTTGTAGTTAGAAAGTTACCTAGATTCTAGAATCCTGTATTTATTTTGTGAATTAATTAATATTGAGCCACAAATGTCACCTAAACTCTTACTCTTAAAGCTAGTTTTTGGGTCATAACTCAGTGTTTCCTAAAATCAACTTTCCAACACTTGACCGACTAGTGCTTATGGTTCACAATGCCAAAAAAGAACTAATTCACTTTACTCTCCAATATAAAATTTTTATCAGCTTGTATTTCTGTGGGTGATTTCTGTCCTGGAATCTGAGTTCATGCTAGCATGCATTGATGTATTCTTCTATTGTACTTTCCATTCTCACTGCTGAAGTCCCTGGATATTTAATTTCATTTAATCATTTCATGTCATGTAGTGGCTGGTGTATACTTAGCAGAGAGGCTTAATAGAGTCATGGGTGACTACTGGAGGAGCTTTGCAAGCCAGAATTACTTTGATCCACATGGACTTTTTCTTTCAGTACTCTGGTCTGGGCCTCTTCTTATCATTGCAACCATTATTCTGGTGGGTGTTTGCAGTTACCCTTTTAATCTGCTTCTTTTTTCTTTTTTTCTGCTATTCATTCTGACCCTATTATCTTATTTGCAGATAAACAGCCTCTTTTCCTTGTGTTACATGATTGTTCGGTGGAAAAGGGCTGAGCTAAGACATCGTGCTAGGCTGGCTCGTGAGAGTAACAAGCAGGATTGATCTTCTCTTGCCTGCTGATCTGTGAGAAAGATCGAAGAGCCTCTTCTTCCCTTAAGGCAGTTTTGCAGTTGCAAGTTATATTGGGGATATGTATTTTTCCTCTATCTTACAAAGTCATTTTTTTCTTCTCTTATTCAGTTTCGAATGGTGTAAAATATAACCTGGGTTCTATAACCCTGCCATGGACACCAGTGCATTTTACGGTCAGTGGATTCAATTAGTTAACAAACTTAAACTCTACCTCTTTTGATTGCTTTGCAGCCATTCACAAATATACCAATATTCACACAAAAAATTGACAATAAAAAAAATTTATGAAGTTTAATTATTAAATATACCAATATTGAAGGGTGAATATATATATATATATAAAGCAACGAAATTTGTTTTTGTAATTTGCATACTTTAACAGAACCCAGGACCCGGTCACCTGTAATTTGCATACTTTAACTTGCTGACAATGAGGATAAAGTTTGTCTCTTTGGTTCTTTTCATTCGCTTATATTTCCTAATCTGTCTCTTTGGTTCTTTTAACTCCTAGCGTATATTATGATTACAAACTTTTTGAAAAGGATATATATATATATATATATATATATATATATATATAGAGAGAGAGAGAGAGAGAGAGAGAGAGAGAGAGAGAGAGAGAGAAAGAGAGAGAGAGAGAGAGAGAGAGAAGAGACACACACACAGAATTCTTGTTTTCAAGGTAACATTTGAAGTTTCATAGAGGATTTTGGATAGCATGACTGCATATTGATTAAAATAGCTTATTTATCTAGTGAGTGCTTCATTGATAAAAATTTGGGATTAAAAGGTTTGTTTTTTATGTGGTTTTATGTTGGAGCCCTATGGTTCCTTATATGATGGCCACCGAAGGCTTACATGGTTGTTAATTTTAGAACTCGTGAAATTAGTCAAAATACACGCAAACTGACCCAAATATCTAAATTAAACTAAAAAAAAAGCTTTATCAATATCCGTAATATCCGCATTAAACGTAATTAAGATCACATCAAACATAAATAGGCAACAGAGTTGCCAGACCCATAAATAGGCAACAGAGTTGCCAGACCCAGCACAGTTCGAATACAAAATTGACGTGTCAGTACCAGAACTCTCACTTAAATTTGTTCAAAGCAACAGAGTTCATTAAGCTTTTTCTTACTCTTGATTCTCTGCGATCCCATTCTGCATCTCCTGTAGACAGATTAAAACATTGAATGATCACAGAACATAGCACAGGTCCACCTATACCACCCACAGTACTATTAAGCCAGTCGATGCTTTCCTGACAGGGGAAAGAGACAGATTAAATGATTTTATTAAAAACTAAATAAAGTAATTGACAAATAATAATAATTATTATACTATAGTTTAAATTACACAGAAAAATACTATATATTTACTGTGGATATAAACTGATTCATAATCAACATAGAGTGTTGGAAGACACTGTAATACTAGAAAGTATTGTCTTGTTATTTAGTTAAAAAATGCTGCTGGATCTGATTTTGCCGTCGAATTCAAAGCTGTTAGGTTTGTGTTTTTAGATTTTTTTATTGATTTTTTTATACAATTATTAAAAAAATAAATTAATAAGATTTTTTTATATTATACAAAAATTAGGTGATATATTTTTTATTTGAGGTTGAGTTAAATTTTTTTATTAAAACATGTTTGTTTTTTAGTTTTAAAATGCTTTAAAAATTTTAAATTTATTTTATTTTTTAATTCAAATTAATATTTTTTGATGTTTTTATATTATTTTGATGTAATGATATAAAAAATAATTTTTAAAAATAAAAAAAATATTATCTCTATATATATTTTTTAAAAACATTTTAAAAAATAATTGTTATGTAATAATATAGTATCTAAGCATATTCACCCATGTTCCACGATAGGTTAATAACAATTGTTTTTCTAAATATAAAAATATTTAAGTTAGGTTATAAAAGTATATGTGAACTATTACCATATTTAAATAAAGTATTTTTCCCGGTAATGGATAGCGTATAGCTGAACTTTTTTCTTTTAAATTTTTTTTTCTTTTTATAAAAGTTGGGTGTTTGGATGCTATGATGGATATGCAGTGAATCCCATTTCCTTGTTACAGTGATAGATGCGTAATGGCAGAGCTCAATTCTTGCTATACGCCTTCTATCGATTCAAAATCCAGTGAAACGTATCTTATTTTTCATGCCATTGAAAGAACAGTGGCCTTAGATTTATTAGCTCCACAACAGCGATGAGAAATATTGAAGAACAGTATACAACTTCAAGAACTAAAAGAAGAGATTTGTTTTTTTCGAGCTTATCTCAGGATCGTCCTTCCCTTGTTATCACAGTGGAGCAAAGATATCTGGCTTCAGAGAAGTGGCAGGGATATTAAATGATACCTTCTAATAACACGCAATGGCATGGAACTCGTCTCCTTGCCAAAATTTATTCATCACGGGGTCCCCGTGAAGGGTCTCAGGAAGCAGGACTCTCGCGATGTGATCATGTCTTGTGACTCTCTGCACCAAAATTTTAGAACCTTGCACTGTTTCCCATACATGACATAAATGAACATCTACATATATGTCGCCAAAACCTTCCTATAAAGAACCGTTGTCACTTTCTTCCCATTAGGTGCTTCCTGCTTGGTCCTTTTCTTTACCCTGACAAGTATTCTTCCTGAAAAAGAGTGCAAAATCTTCCTTAGAAAGAGTTCAAGGGAAAAAGAAGAAGATGAAACTAGAAAAAAAGGATTTTACAGATCGGAGAGACAGAAAACAAGAGCCATTTCAAGCAAAAAAACGAATCTATTCCTTCACGGGTTTGCTGGCCAACATTGCGTGCCGTCGTGCTAAATAATTGAAAACTGTGTGCTTCATGAAAACTATCCGCACTGTTCGACTTTATTACCAGACGTTAGCCTGGAGAGAGAAACACAGAAATACTTCACTTTCTTTATATATATATATATATATATAGAGAGAGAGAGAGAGAGAGAGAGAGAGATCAAAGCCTGAAGGGTCTCCCTCCGATTCCAGAAAATATCTGTAGCCGCTTACTGTGTCTGGATCTTTTAAGGAAGGGCCGAAGAGCTCGTCGAGGAGGTGGGCTACGAAGCACAAGCCGAGATCAAGGCGTTGAGGTTCTCTGAGAGACTTAGAGAGAAGGCTGTCGAGGAGGTCATTTCTCCACTCTCTATCTCCATTGATTTGTAGTGTTTTATTTGTATATTTATTTGCTCTTTATTTGATTTCTGTTAAAAAAAAAGTGAAGAATACCTCTAAGGATTTTATTTTTTGAACTGGGAATTAAATGGTGAATACTTTAATATACAAAATTTGAAAAAAAAGGGTAATTGCATAATTCGGAAGCTAAAAATTGTAAGGAAAAAAAATGCAGAATTCTATACTGTTTTAGATGGAAAGGTAATGGGTTTTTAATCCTAACAGATTAACTGTCTGTTAACTATCTTCATGTTTCTTACAAGATTCAGAATATCTAGCCTTGTCCAAAGCCTTAATTCTTCAGACAAATCTACCTCAAAAACAATACTGTAATAAAATAAATAAAAATAAAAATATCCAAAAAAGAAAAGAAAAAAAAACTTACTCTGTTCATACCACCAAGGGGACCCACTTTAAATACCTTCCTTCCATTTTCTTCTCTGCTGCCCTTATTTCTCCTCCTCCATTCTCCCCTCTTGTGACCCCTCCCTATTTTGGATGTGGACTTCACAACAATTCTTTTCTTTCTTCTTTACTGAAGAAGAACTTTCAGTTTTTGCCTTCAAACGTTGTGGAAGTTTTTAGTTCAGTTTAGTGTTTTTGCTTATAAAGATTGAAACTTGATCATTGAAACAAGAAACAATAACCATATCACTGTACCCTTTTGGTTTCTTTAACAGTAAGTCATGTTCTTTGTTTTTTTTTTTTTAATTCATTCGGTATTTCTTATTTGGTTTTGTTTTGACTGGTTTACAAGACTAAAAAACGGTTACTTGCCTCTGAAATCTTGATTCTGTAATGGATAATGGTCTTTTAAAGGTATTATTTAGTTGCCATTTCGGGTTGAGTACTGATTTGGAGATTATATCCACTTCGTAGATCAATTTTCTTACTTTGTAAGTATTGTGGGGAATTGCTTTTTTAAAATTTGGCATTCAAACTTGGTGTGTTTTCTTCAGACCTTTTTGATCAGTTTTCTTGGTAGTGTTGGTGGATTTCAAGACATGAGTAATGTTTTCTGTCTTTTTGCTGATTTTGTTTAGTTTTCTAAGATTGGCGTTTTAACGGGTACTAATTGGATCCTTTATTTTCTCATTTCAATTTTGAACTTGTTTCTGATCAAGTTTCTGGTTTTGGAGTTATACGTCAGTTTCTGAGGAACCTCATTTGAATCCTGGTTTTATTATACTGTTAGTGCAGAACTTTGAATTATTATTTTTTAAATATTTTCAAATGTTTCCTCTACAGTTTCTGGCAATTGTAAAGAAAACATCATGTAGTAAGAACTTCACCTGGGACAGCTTGATTTAAAGGATATTTCTGCCTTTTCATTTGGTATAGAATTTGGGTTCACCCTAACAATGTGTTTTCCTTTTCCCTTCTAATTTTCCCCTCCAAGGCCCCTGATGAAAATTTTGAGTCTGTACACCCTGTTGTACGCACAACCTTTTGGTTCATGTTCCTGTTAGATGAGAAGTTTTTCTCATAAATTTGAGATTTGGTGGAGTAAATCATTATTTTTTAGGTTTTCTACGAGAGTTTGTTTTTTTTTTATCTTGGGTAGAAGAGATCTGAAATTCGTTGGTTTTTAGTTGAAGACGAGGAAACATCATTTATGTGTTTCTTTCTTGTTTTTCCTTTCCTTTCTTTTCTTTTTTCAATTCACGTTTTTGTTTGAACTACTGCTTTAATATTTTAAAGTGTCTTCTATCCCAGGAAAATAATTACTTACTTTGAATTAGTTAATTTTGTGATTGAACCTATAAGGTGATCGAGGGTGTACACTATTTGAAATAGACTAAGCCGTTTTACTCTTTTTGGATTTGGATGTGTAGCATGTGTCATTATTGTGGTGCTGATCGGACTAAGTTGAAGGATGAAAAGAAGAAACTAGAGAATGGAGGTTGTTTAAA
>Ga0325402_1006579_pt1 | contig 11002 bp, 4 predicted proteins | sample PopdelMetagenome_22_FD_207212 | JGI IMG/M metagenome (GOLD analysis project Ga0325402, IMG submission 207212) | Populus deltoides microbial communities from Bellville, Georgia, United States - Xylem-PdKOR-R3 | ecosystem: Host-associated > Plants > Phyllosphere > Stem > Wood/Secondary xylem...
ACGTTGCAAATATGTTTTATAAGTCCAATTCCTTTAAGGTCTACGCTAATACTAGTCAAGATCGTTTTAATGACCAATTTAGATTCGAAAAATGTTATTTTAAATTTTTATTTATTTTCCTTGTTATTAAAGGATTTTATTTATTTTATTTTCATATATTTTAATATGTTTGTATGTTATTGTCATTAGAAGTATTAACATTAAGAATTTTCTCTATAGTTTAGCTATCATTTTAAGACTTTTAAATCTTGATTTTTTTTTCATTTTCATTATAAGTTCCATAAATTTTATACCTTTATTAATTATGGATTGTAACAAATACAATAAATAAAAATAAAAGTACTAAAAATATTTTCTTGTGGAATATAATATTTTTAAATAAAATAAAGAGACAAAATTAAAAAGAGAATTTTCTTTTCTTATGCTATCTCTTGATATATATATAGGGCTGTTCTTTTTTTCAAGGCAGGCACACCTGGGCTATCCTTTTTTTATGGTCAAGCATACCTAGTTTTTCTATCTAGCCTAATGATCCATCTCGCAGTAGGAATTATGTTCCTGATTTATTTTGGTTTATTTTTTATAAGATTATTTTAGTTTTATGATCCGAATTATAAATTTAATAAGTTAATTAAAGTTGATTTTAATTATTATTTTAGTCCTTTTTAAAAATAAATTTATTTTTAATTTCATCCTTTAATATTAGGTTAATTGGGAATTACACTTCATAATTTGTTTCAATTTGCTCTTTATATAAATATTTCAACCTCAAGACCTGGGTCACAAGTTTGATAGGTTAACCAGGGTCGCTAGTTTGATATGTTAACCTGGGTTGACTCGGGTTGTTTTTTTATTTGCTTTCTATAAAATTATCTCAGTTTCATAACCCAGGTCACTTGTTTGACCTAGGTTGAATTAGGTTTTTTTGTCATTTTTTAATTATTTTTTTTAATTTCATCCTTCAATGTTGGGTTTATTATGAATTTAGTTTCATAATTTGTTTTGATTCTCTATCTATGGGAGTATCTCGGTTTCATGACCCGAGTTGCAGGTTTAGTAGATTAACCTAGGTTACTCGGTTTGTTTTTTTAATTGAATTTTAATTTCATCTGTTATCATTAGGTTAATTGGGAATCATACTTTATAATTTGTTTTAATTTGCTTTTTGTGGGGTTATTATTCTTATGATCATGGTTGAGAATGTGACAGGTTAACCTGTATTGACCTGAGATGATCTATTGTGTTGTTATCTTAATATTTTAAAAAAAATATTTAAATGAATATTTTTAGTCAAATTATATTTTTATAAATTGTTTAGATTATTTTTAAATCCATCAAAATTATATCGGAACAATTTTTATGCTTAAAAAATATTAATAACACTTGAATATATTTTATGTTATCAAAAAAAAAAAAAAGCGAAACAATGATATAGTTATGTGACTATATAATAAGGTCGTTTACCGTCATCACACCAAGTTTCGAATGTACTAAATCGAGGTTTTCAAAAAAACATTTGAAGACTTCATGATCATTACGAACCGGCTGCATCACCTTCACAGCCTCCTGTGGAAACTCCTTAAAGATGCATCTATCTTATAGGTTTCTCATATAGTTTTTTTTTTTTTTTTGCCAGCCAACAGTAAATGACAATAAATTGTGAAAATTGTATTCTTATGTCGGTGAAAATTGAGAATATTCATTTGTACCCCTCGTCAAGCATGACCTATCAACAAAAATGGTTTGTCGATCACATTTTTCATGTGTCCCAAGAGCATCGTTACATGCCTTATGATTAAAAGCGTGTTAATGGTTATTTTTTTAAGTAATTTTTTGTTTGAAAATACATTATAATAATATTTTTTTATTTTAAAAAAATTATTTTAACATCAGTATATCAAAATGATCTGAAAACACTAAAAACAATTAATTTGAAGCAAAGAAAAAAATAAAAAAATTAATTTTTTTAAAAGTTCTTTTAAAACACAAAAACAAACGAGATCTTAACTAAACCACAATGAATCAACTTTGGCTAAGATATAGAAAAACCTTATTTGAATAAAAAAAACTATTTTTTAAAATAATAATAATAAAGGGCATGCAAAATATTATTATGATTTTAATGCCATCAAATTACATACTTTTAAATAATTTTATTTGTTATAATTATATTTAAAAAAATTTGAGGAAAATGAATAGTAACAATCATTGTTCATGCATACTCATTTCTCTATGGACTATACTGTTTATTTTTATACTGTTTTTTTATTTTAATCATCAAACTTTATTTCTTCACAATCTCATCCTTCTAATTATATTTGCATAATTTGATGTTTTGAGATTTCTTTGACTTTGAATGTTCTTGCATATGCAAAGTGTTAAGGAATCTTCCAATGACAAATTAAAGATCAATTTTGCAAAATAGAACTTTAGGTTGTGATTAAAAAAAATTAAAAGAAGAAGAACCAAATATATATTTATATATATAAAAAAAGAAATTCCTTTTCATTTTGGATTGGAAAACTTTACTTTTCCCTAAATTTCCAACTTATGTATTATTTGGTTTCTATTGTTTTAACATTTAACGTTTCAACTCTAAACTTTATTTTTATTTTTTCACATTTCAGCACTTGAATGTTGTTAGAAAATAGAGAAAGTGGCTGGAAAAGGTTAAGGAGAGAGAAAGTATTTTGCCAATCACATTCCATCCATAAAAGAGGATGATTTTGACTTTAATATGTTCGTCTTTATGAAAAGAGTTCAATGGAGATAGTGAGCTCTTTAACTATATTGAAAAAAGTATATCAAAGTTCACAAAGATTTTTTTGTTAAGTTTTTTTTTCAAGTGATTATAGGGTGTTTTTGAAATTAAAGATGAGTTTATTAATGTTTCTAGAATTTTTTTTTAGGTGTTTTCATTTGAAAACAAGTTGAAAGATAGGTTATTAAAGTCTCAAAACTTGGACTTTGATTTTTTGATAATAAGAGGTTATTGAAAATTATCTAGTGGATGATAGGATGTTTTCCATAACAGACAACAAGTCATTAGTTAAATAAAAAAAAAATAGAGCAAAAGATGTGTTGTCTACTCTTTCAAAAATTAATAAACCAAATATGCAATCTGGATTTTAGCCTCTTTATTATTTTTTTATTTTTTAAAATACTAATTAATATTCTTATTGTTTTTTTTTAATTTCATAATACTTCAAAGAGGTTATGATAACTCATATTTAAAATTGTTTTTCTTATATTTTATATAAGTAAGTTGTACTTGCATGATATATTTGTTTTTTTATAAAAAAAAATTGTTCTTAGCAACCAATTAACCTCTAAGATAAAATACAAAAAATAAAAAGGATAGCTGGAGTAAAATATTTGCATGTGTATCTATCTTTTATTTTTACTAAAAGAATCAGCTTCTCATTTTAGTATTTAATTAGCATTGACAACTCATTTTTAATTTGTCATTTAATATATATTTTTTAAGATTTATTTTATCAAACGTAAACACTATTTTTTTATTTTTTCATTTAAAAAAACTTAAGATATTTAAACCGTTAGACTCGGTATTCAAGCAAATGTGCAATATGTCATCGTTTAACAACATTAACTCATTCATTTTTACTACTAAATTTTTATCTAACCTCCAACTCAAAACCTCCTAGAATACATCTATGACTTAGTGTCTAATCATTAGAAACAACAAAACTAGACCTAAAAGCATCCATAAATTCAGAAATATGAGGTATGATTTCATCATTAACATCATTATCTCCATCATTCATCATTACATTCAGGTCTAATGTATCATCATCTCCATTGTCAATAGGCTCAGAATAGTTAAATCTATGTTGATCAACAAATGAATTGTCGAACATAATATCATTTATCTTTTGCAGCAAATCAACTGACAACAAAACTATTTTTACCTCTACTAATTAAATTTGAAGGCCCGGCAAAAGTTAGGACACACATTTTAGTTGACTACTTATATACAATATATCATGTTCAAACCACTTTGAATGAAAGAGTCAATCATTGTTTTAAAACTATCATTACACATAATTGACACAAGATAATAATGATGTTCACCAATCTAATACCTCCAAGTTATTTCAATATCATTATAATTTCACTCAAGTCCATGACAAATGGTTTGTTTCATTTTTGCATATAACAAACATAAATTATCATTTAACAACAAATTGGTCTCATCATTGTATGTTATACTATAGGTCATATCAAGAATAATAGTGTCATCGTAATGATATAACATAAATATGTTATAAGACATTCTATTAAAAAAAATTAGATTTCGACTAATTGGATGTAATTGTAACTAAATTGCATTATCCTAACACTAATTGACAAAATTCATAACAAATACAATCAAATTTTCAAAGTTTAATGTTAAAGTAAATTCACAATAAATTAAACATAATTCATGATACATATTTTTATTGATATTTTAATGCTCAATTGCATTAAATCAAACACGAATTAATAGTAAATTACTATAATTCAAAAATAATACCAAATGCATCAGCTTATCAACAATCAACAAAACATTTAATTCATCATAATTTTACCACAATCATGCTCTCGTCCATGAAATCATTAAGCATATTTAATTATATTATTAGTTGATTCCAACAATACACATAAAATCTATAATTCGACAACTTAACATCAATTAAACGCAACATATAATTATTAAAATAATTATTTCATAATTAATTTAACTTATTTTTATGTTCAACTATATCAAATCAACTCTAATTGATTATATTCTTAACTAATTTCACATTAACTCAACAAATCATAAATTCATCATAAACTCTAAATTCAACCTAAAACACTATTTCATTTCAACCAAACAAAATATAAATTTATAGCAATATAGTATGTTTACCTTACTTATAGAGTTAGAAAAAAAGGTGGGATGGTTGTGGCAGCGACAACAATAGCGATGACAAAGTGATCAATCGATTTTGCATCCACAAACATCTAGGATGCTTACAAACCTCTAATGGGTTTGATTTTTGGTTATTTTAAGGGTTAAATAAAGGTGTTTGGTGGGTTTTGTAGAGAGCAAATGAGGGCATTAGTTGGTTTAGGAGAGAGAGGCTGGGTTGTGCATCTGTTCTATGTTATTCGATCTAAGTTTAAATTTTAATTAATGTCATGCTTCAAAAACACAATATCTTAAGTTGTCGCGGTTCTGAAGCACGACAATATCAAAGTATGTTATTTTATCAAATCCTTTTTAAATGGTGCTATTCCACCAAATTTTAATATTTACTATGCTAGTTTTACAAAAAAAAAAAAAACTTATAACATTCAGGAAATTCTTGTTCCTAGTCTTCGATTATTTTGTCAAATGTCTATTAGATTTAGACAAAATGTTGAGTGTTGCAAAATTGTTAATGATAAATAAATATCTAAGCAAGAAGCTGATTTTGTTTATAAAAAATAAAAGATTGAGTATATTCAAATATTAATTTCATATTATATGTTTTTTTCTGAGGTTAATTAAATAAATTATAATAATCAATTAATATTTTTTAAATAAACTAAATAATTTTAAAAAATAAGCAAGATTATATTAATTACTAATTAAATTTTAAAAAATTAAAAAAAATTTTAAAAAATAGCCAAACATTACTAGGTCTAGCAAGTTAGGCTTATACGCCAAACCTGTACGAAAAAGTTAGGCCAGTATGCTTGGCTTTTTTATTTTTTTATGTTCACTCTTTTTTTATATTCATTTTGATAGATGACACTTCATCTGACTTGGTAGAAGACATGTTGTTATTTTCTGCATTTTTTCAATCACCTTGGTGACCGGAAAATCAAGGTTCAAGTATGTGAACTCTAAAAACTTATTTTCAACTTGTTTTCATCCAAAAATATTTAGAAACCTCAGTAAACATATTTTGAAACCTAAAACACTCTCTAAATAAATTTTAAAATTCAAAATTGTACCAAATAAAAAACAAATTAATGGGTCTCAATCTAATTTTTCCAACATGTTTAAAGGGCGAAACCACTTTCATTAAATTTCTCTCTCTAAGATGAACCCATGACACCAATTTCAACTATTTTGATGACTAAGATGTGTTAGCCGACTGTTTTTTCTCTCCTTACTATTTTTTATTACTTTCTCTTTCATTCCTTGATTTTAGAAATTGAAACGTAATAAAAATAAAATTTTGGATTGAAACATCAAGATCTAAAGTAATAAGGACAAACATGTATAATTCAAAACTTTATGGATGAAAATTGATTTTTTTTTCACACTTTTTGTAAAAATATCTCTGTTTTTATTAGTATCAATTTTGATCATTGTTCTTTCAATTACTTTTTTTACAAAAAAAAAATGGTTAAAATGTATTATATGAAGTAAATCTTTAGTTTAATATGAAAATATTCCAGTTAAATTGTATTAAATTGTACCTTGAATCAGTGTGTTTATTAATGAATCTTGTAGATTTAATTTATCATTTGAAATTTTCTAGAAAGAATCTTTTAGTAAGATGTTTGCATTATCATTTGAAATTACTTTGTTAAAATCCTTAATTATAGCTTCATAAGAAAAACAAATGTCATAACTAATTAATTATGGCCTATTTAAAGAAATCTTCCCATGGTTTGCATTAGCGGTTCCAATTAAGGAAAGACTGGAAAAAAAAAAGTTCTCTCTTCAATACATCAATTGAGAAAAAAAGAAATTTAAAGGATCGTTTGGTGCCATTTTGGTTTTTTTAATTATGTTTTAGTTTCCAGATTTTTTGTTTTTATTTTCAATTTTCAAAAATAAAAAACTTGTTTGGTTGGGTAGTTTTTTTTTGTTTTATTTTTAAAAAAATCCCTTAATCTTAATGGAATATTTAAATTAGTATGATGTTATCTAAAATTAATAGATAATAACTATGTCATATACTCAATTTTAGTGTATCCTGAATATCACTAGCCTTGACTAGGACACCTTAAACCTACTCTTCATTGGACTCAAAGCACCTTAGATAAAATTTCATCCAATCTCCTAGTACCCTTAAATCCGACTCAAACTCAATCCTAGGTTAATTCCTGAAATACATTAATCTCGAAAACCTTAGCTTTGGTTCTTGCCCGAACCTTAAGGCAACGCACCCTAGACATCCTTATATTCATATCCGACATCAAACTGGCTCTTAAGTGCTTTAAACTCAACTTAAACACAACTTCTAAGTATCACGAATCATATCCTAGCTGAGTGTGTGTTTAGTAATGCGGTGTAATATTTTTTTACAAAAATGTTTTTAAATTAAAAATGTATTAAAATAATATTTTTATATTATTTTTTATTGTTTATATCAGCACATTAAAATCATGAAAAAATATTTAAAAATATATCAATTTGATATTTTTTGAAACAAAAAATATTTTTAAAAAAACAAGTTAAATTACTTTATACTAAAAGGCATCAACCTTTCACCGTGCGAATCCACAATAAAAGGCTGATTTTACCATTTGGTGGGCAAAGTAGCATGTCTTGGGTCTAGGGGTATGGTGATATTTTTCATGGGACACCTTGGTCATTACTTGAAAAGAAAGGGTTAGATAGTAATTCTGTGTTTTCTTTGATAGTGCGATTACTTAATTGCCTTTGAAAGACAAAAAACAATCACTTGGGACAAGGGCTTTTAAGTCTTTGACTTTATTTTTAAACAGGTAAGTTACTTTATTACCCTTGAAAATTAAAAACAATTGTCTTTGACTTAGGAGCTTTTTTGTCATTTACATGTGGTCACTTGGTAGTTATTGGGTGTTCTTGGGGGGCAATAGAGTAAATTAATAAATAAGGAAATTAAAAAGAAAAAAAAGATGAATAGTGTCAGCCGCCTTCGAACGACACATGCGACGTCGTCTAGTGGCTAAAATCATGATTCCAGGACGGCTTTTGAAATGTCTTAGAGTCTCTTCCATGAATCAGTGATGCGTGTAGCACTATAGCGGCCGGTGTCGCGCTTGTGGCCTTTTATTTTATTTTTTTCATTTTCCCTCTCTCTTACTAGATTTTCATGTTGTAATTAAAAAAAAATCAAATCAACCCCTAAAGTTTGTTATACTTAAGATTTCATCCATATTCTCTTTATTATAATTTTTAAAATTTAGAATATTTTATGAAATTAAAGGGTTTTTTCAATTTCATCCATGTTTTCTTTGTTGTAATTTTTTTAATTTGGAATAGTTTATTAAATTAAGAATTGTTTTCAATTTCATCCATAATTGATATTTTCATATATCAGATTTGGTCCCTATTCTTTTAATTTCTATATTATTTAATTTTAGATGGTTTTGGCAAAAAAAATTCCAACTTCATCATTATTTGGTTTTTTCCCTGTCAAATCTAATTTTTTTATTGTTGTATTTTTTTTACCTTGCAAGAGTATTTTAGATTGATTTTTTTATTATTATTTTATCTTTCAATATTTAATTAACCGGGTGTTTCCCTTCTTAGTTGAGTTCAGGTCTAAATTTAATGGTTTACGGGTTTATGAGATTAACCTTGATTTACAAAGTTGACATAGGTTTCTTTAGTTTTTCTTTTACCTTTTTTTTTAGCTTTTTTTTTTCCATCCTCCCACTTTTTTATATTTTTTAATTCACTTTGTATGGTATTTTTTAGTCGTTTTGAAAACAACACTCGTTGCCTTGGTTTTTTTTTTTCTTTTTGTCTTTGTTGAATTTAGTTTTTCTGAAGGAATTTTGTTTTTAAATTGAATTAAAATGATTGATTTCTTCCTCCAACATTTAATTTTTAGGTGTTGAGCTCATGAGTTAAACTCGGGTCAAGAATTTAATGGATTGCGGATTTAAAAGTTCCGAGTTTACAAGGTTCACTCAGACTTGCTTTTTTTTAAGCTCTTTTTTTTTTCATTTTTCATTCTCTAACATTTTTTTTTACTCCTTTTCTATAGGATTTATCTTTCTTTTTAAAATAACTATATATGCCTTGAGTTTTTTTTTATTTTTTGTTAAATTTCACTTCTTTAAAAGGAGTTTTATTTTTTAATTAAATTAAATTAATAGATTTTATCTTCTGACATTTGATTTGAGACAATACCTTAAGGAATTTTGTTTTTTTTAGTTTTTTTGGAAATTGATATTATTTGTTTTTTTTTTACCCTTTATTTCTATAGAGTTATCATGATATCATATTTCGAATCATGGATTCAACATGTTTACCAAGTTTGACTCGGGCCTTTGTTTTACTGCTTTTTAATTTATTTATTTTTATCTTGAGTTAATGACCAAAATACATAAATAAGAATTGAGAAATTCTCCTAACAGAATAATTTTTTCTCTTCATAACTTACAAATATCTATTTTAATTGCAATAAATATTAAAAAAAAACTGAGATTAATCTATTTTTTACGTTTTAGTATTTTTTTCAAGAATTTCTTCAATGTTGGTTTTTTATCCTTAATCAGAGATGGGATGAAATTTACATGTTAGCATTGGAGATATGTTATAATGTTAGTATTTATTTTTTATTTTAAATTAATATTTTTGTATATTTTCATATCTTTTTAATAAATTAATGTTAAAAATAATTTTAAAAAATTAAAATAAATTTTATTCTGATATATTTTTAAATAAAAAATTCTTTAAAAAACAATACTTAGAAACCATTTGGGAACGCGGTACAAACCGCATTTCTAAAAAATTCAAATTTTTTTTAATTTTTGTTAAAATTTAATATGTTTTGTATGTTTTGGATCGTTTTAGTTTGCAGATGTTAAAAATAATTTTTAAAAAATAAAAAAATATATTATTAACATATATTTCAGTACAAAAACCACAACCACAGTTAATCTACTTCGAGTGTATTTGGTATTGCGGTAGCTGTTGTGGTTGTGGTTTGAAAAAAGTTGTTTTATAAAAGTACTTTTAGTTGAGGTTGGTTTGAAAAAATATATTTTTGGTTAAAATTGTGGTTGAAATTGAGGTTGAACAAAAAATAGTTTAATGTGTTTGGTTAAGAATGCTTTTGAAATTGAGGTTATAAAATAATTTTAAAAAATATATATTAATATTTATGGTTTTTAATTTAAATATTGTAGATTTAACTATTGCTATTACATCATGAAATAAATCATACTTTATATATAAAAAAAAAATTATTGTTCCATTAAACTATCTACAATTCCATTACATACAAAATTCATCCGACAAGAACTACAGTTTTCATGATTCTTTGAGCGTGCAATAAAATTAGGTAAAATATTACCAGAAATAAAATTGAAATTACAATACGAATAAATTTAATTCATCTTAAACTAATTTTTTTAAAAAAAATATTATTGTTTACATTCACGTGAATAGTGCGAGTGAAATTAATTAACTGCACTAATTTTTCAAGAGAAAAATAATAACTGACTTTTTGAAAAAAAATAAAATAAATAAATTATTCATGTACAATACGAGTAAATTATATTTCACTCGTACTGTTCACTGCTTTTTTAAAAAAAATAAAATTCATACTGTTCACTAAACAGTGTAGCATGGTGTAGCCGCAAGAAGAGGTAACACCTGCTTTCATTTTCCAGCGCTTAAAATGCATAATTTAATGGGATCCATGAATAGTAATTTATGTTTTTTTTTTGTTACTAAATATTATTGCATTTGTATTTTAAACAAAACGCTGACGCAACAACTTATACAAACACTCTCTTCTTGTTCTCGAACACAACCACCGATATCCAATCGTCATCCAACATCTAAATGCGTTGTATCCGATTCCAGCCCTATCTGTAGGCACCTCAGCCCTATAGCGTGCCTCCTCAGCTAACTCTTTTATCATAGCTTAATAATGTAAAATCAGTTTTGTAAACTTTTCTGAAAACTTGTTGTGGTAAGCTTTTATTTTATTAAAACAGAAAACGAAAACAAATAAGATTGCTCAACCGGATCCGATCTTTCTACTCAAAATCTAAATCTAGGGTTTCAAATTTC
>Ga0325402_1006580_pt1 | contig 11000 bp, 10 predicted proteins | sample PopdelMetagenome_22_FD_207212 | JGI IMG/M metagenome (GOLD analysis project Ga0325402, IMG submission 207212) | Populus deltoides microbial communities from Bellville, Georgia, United States - Xylem-PdKOR-R3 | ecosystem: Host-associated > Plants > Phyllosphere > Stem > Wood/Secondary xylem...
GGTAAAATATTTACCGATAAAGTGGTAATCTCACACCAACGGATTTGGTCTGTTGGTAAAACTGTTAGATGTTGTAGTGGATGTCTGGTTGAAGTCCAAATATTGTGTGCCTACCATTGAAACACTATGACTCACCCTTGTATCTTGGATCAATGCTATAAGCATACCATAACTCAATTCTTATCAAGTCTATCAATTATTCCAGCCTCCGACCACAAATGAGGATTGTTAGAAGGATGGCTGTAATTGTCTTTTTCATGTTTAGCAACCATGTTGGCATTATATATATCTATTAAAACAAAACAAAAAGTCAAAATCCAATTAAACCTTAAAAAAAAAAAACATTAGTAATACAATTATAACTATCCAAAAATACTTACAATGAAGTCTTTCATTCTATTATCGATAAACTTTTTCACCCTTTTTCTTTATCCTTTTTCCTTATATGAGTTTCCTCATATAACTCAATTGGAGTATGTTCGCACCAAAACTGTTTTTCCTGTACAATAAATAGTTTGCCGGAATACATCTTACATATAAGATCGTAACCCCAGATACTAAAAGAAAATTTTTTTTTTGGAATTTTTGAAATATTGGCCTAGTTCTCGTGACTTTAATAAACTAGTTATTAAAGCCAAAAAGCATGTTAATACATATTTTTGAATTTTTGTTGTATGAAAATATGATATGATTTTTTCTTTGAGATACTTGGCCGTATGCATGAAAACAAAAACATTTTTTTTCAATGTTTTTTATGAACATTAGGTATTTTAATACTGGATTTGTATCTTTACGGTATAAAAATATCAACCAATATTAAGCAAAATTAAGTAGAAAAATATGCGGGAAAATCACATATTTTTTTTTGAAATAATTTTTGAAGAAAATTTCCTTTTTTTTTACTTTCTTTCGGCTAGGCCCAACCCGGCCCATGTGGCTGGGCTGGACCCAGCCAGCCTAGCTTGGTCACTGACCCAAGCTAGTGACCCACTTAGGCCACGCACGCGTAAAATTTTACACGTGCATGAACAGTGCGAAGGTAATTAAATTACCTTCGCACTGTTCATACTCGTTCTTGCAGATAGCAAGAACGCAAGCACAGAGTTACTATGCAATTAAAGAATGACGATTCTAGTATTGGCTTTCTTGCGTTTTCTTTTTGTTTTTCATGGACTAACATGCATCATTTTTACTGCAGGGACTGAGAAGGGAGGTGAACATACCAAGTTCAGGAGAGATGAAGACGATGGTGGTGCTGACCTCTTCTGCTGTCTGTGTTCTCTACTTCGCCGTTCGGTCTCTTCTTTTCTCTTCCTTTGCTCTTCTGTTCCTCTCCTTGTTCGGCCTTGCTTCGTGTTTAACTTTTTTTCTCTTGTATTTCCCTCTGTATTATTTCCTTTCTTTCCTCTTCTCTTCCTTACGCTCTCCCTCTCTCTGTTTTTCTCTGGCTTTATAGCTGAATAAATGCCATACATGTCAGTAACATATTGCATCGTGGTAGTTGAGGCTAATTGTTTCTTCTTCTTCCTGCTGAAACGGCTTTCCTGGTGTAATGAAGAAGGTGATGAACAGTGATGGTGCTGTTTTGAGATGTGAAATGACCATTTTTAGTTTGGTCACTCAAGTTCTGAAATTTTGTAATTAAGTCCCTGGATAAATTGTAATTGGACCCCTGAACTTTAATTTCTTCCCAAAAAAGTCCTGTTGACAGTATATTCTAGCATCCTTTTCTCGCTCCTATTATTTTTTGGATTTCTTCCGAATATTTTTTTGTATTTTCTCATTTTTGTATGGGAACCCAAAAATGGGTAACAACAACAACGACATGAATTTCCTTTTTATTAGGGACAACTAAGAAGTAATTTTCATTGCCCACGATTTAATTTAAAGGACTTGCTAACTTAACCAGAAGCATAGGGAAAGGAGAACCTACATCATCCTATAATTAACAAAATCATACTTTGCTTCCTTAGTCGTCGTTCTTTTAGGCAACTAAACATAAAAAGTTGTCATATTCATGGATATCGATAATTGATCATTAACTATCAATTTATATCCTGTCTTTAGTCATCGATACTATGGTCATTAAGTATCGTTCCTTTCTTATCTGTAGTCATCGACACTGCGGCCATTAAGTATCATTTCTATCTCATCCTTAGTCGCCGATACTATAGCCACTAGATATAATCTGGTCATCCCCTTACGGATGCCAATAATTCTGGCAAAACCCATTTGATTGCCAACAAATTTGGCTATTAATAACTTCCTACCGAGTCTATCTTTAATATTTTACTTCACATCTTCATACAACCTTATGCCGCATTATTTTATTTGAACTACATTCAACAAACAACTGATGACATGTATTATGGTCTGGAAATCCTTGTACATATAAAATTCTTCCATGCATAATGATCAGTTTTGTATATGGTTCTTTAAACATTAATTCTAATTGTGAATAACACATTATACTATTTATTTTGTCGTATTAGTAAATGCTTTCAAATCAGATGGTTCGCAATACTCATTACCCGGTGATCCTCATATGAATCCCATTAATCAGAGTTAACCTGTAAAAATCCCAAAAAAAAAAAGAGAAACATAATAAATAAAAGTAATAATTAAGAAATTTAATAAGAAAATATGAGGGACATAAGCAATATGACTCAAATTGTAAAGAAAAGGAAAGATTAGGGGCCAATGTATAATTAGGAAGAATGGGGGCTATAAATACCCTATTCATTCATCTTTCGTGATCGGCTAGAAATTTAATAAAAGTAATATTTCATTTCTTAAATCAGATGAATCTAGTTAACCCACTACTAGAAAATTGATAAATACAAATGGAAATATTGATATAATATTTCCATCGGTAAATTATTGCGAATTTTACCGATGGAAATATTTCCTTGATATATACCAAAGGAATTACGGTGGGAAAAAAAAGAATTAAAACAAAGCCAAAAAATAAGATGACATGTCATTTCTACCAATAGAATTACCGACAGAAATAATTCTATCGGTAAAATTGTTGGTAAATTGTTCACTTCTCCCTGACATTGTTCATCATGTTAATTACAAAGGGAATAACCAACAAAAAATTCAGTCGGTATTTTCAGAAAGCACTGGAACTATTCACTTTATAATTGCACTGTTAATTATTGTTCTTTACAGACGAAAATACCGACGGATTGAAAAGTCGTCGGTGTTATTTGGCGAGTTTCTGAAAATTTTCAAGTAAATTGAAAATTTAAATTAAATATTACAGACGGAATCACCAACGGATTGAAAAGTCATCGGTCATGTTTGGTGGTTTCTAAAAATTTATGATTAAATTGAAATTTTAAATTAAATATTACAGACGAAATCACCGACGAAATGGTTAGAAATATTAATATTTAATTATGTATAGGTAAAATTGTCGGTAAAATGCCCGAATAAATATAATTTCTCATTTCACAACAGACGAGCCTGTTCTTCTTCTTTTTCTCCTTCTTCTTCTTCTTCTTCTTCTTCCTCTTATGTAAAAAACATCAACATCTACTTTCTTTCTTTCTCTTTTCTTCTCTCCTCAACTCCTCTTCTCCTCCACTCTCAGGTATGTCTTCTTCTCTCTTTTTTTATTTTCTCTTTTCATATTTTTTTAATTAACATACTTTATGATTTTTTTTTCTTCTCAGCTTCACTCGCAACTACATTAAGGTAAGATTTTTTTTTTCTTCTTTTTTTGTGTTTTTTTTTATTTTTACATTTTTCTATTCTTAATAATTGTATGAATGTTGTTGTAGGAATTTTTTTTTCATAAGTGATCAATGTTGTTGTTGTTTTATTTTTTGTGTTATTTATTTGTTGCAAATTTTTTGAGTTGATTTTGTTTTTTTTTCAAGCAACTAAATTTTGAGTATTATGGAGTTTTGTTTTATATTAATTTAATTATTTTCTAGTTTTGTTAAATAGATTTTTTAAAAAATATTTTTAAATAATCACCGACGGAATTACATACGGTTTTTTTTTGTTATATGACAATTTTCCTGAGGGAAATACCGACGGAATGAAGTGGGAATTTTTTTTTTTTGCGTGCATTTTCCGTTTATAAAACCATCGGTTTTTTATTTGTTTTTTACCGATAGAATTAGCGACAAATGATGGAATTACCAACGAATGTTATTCTGACTGACGTATTCCGTCAGTGAATTAATTAGTAAAATTTTCACCAATGAAATGGTAATCTCACACCGACATAAAAAAGTGGTAAATGTTGTAGTGACCTAATATTGTCTGTCCCACTTGACTTTACAAGAATACCTAAAAAAGTTTCACTGCCCATTAACTATTCAGTCGATCGTATCTTATCTTGATAAGATCCAAATCCAAAAACAATGCATGAATTCAGTTCTTAACTTGCCAGATTTCCCATGTAAGACAAAATGCCAGCCCTACCTTTTCTTCAAGAGTTTCTTGCCAAATCAAGTTGAAGCCGATACTGGTAAAGTTACACATGATGGGCTTCTTTCTTCCTGGTGAAAGAGAGAGAAGATGGGGTCTGTGGGGGACCATGAGGCATCGAATATTCGCTTTCATCCATCCATTTTTAGTTTACTGTTAACATGGGGTTTCTCTTTTGTATAAACACCTTCCATGGTGGGGCGTGTCGATAACACTTTATACTATTTATTTTATCATATCAGTAAACTCTTTGAAATGAGATGGTTCACAATACTTATTATTGGTGATCTTCATATGAATCCTATTAATCAAAGTTAACCTGTAAAATCCTAAAAAAAAAGAAAGAAACATAATAAATAAAAGTAATAATTAAGACATTTAATAAGAAAATATGAGAGACATAAGGAATATGACTCAATTTGTAAAGAAAAAAAAAAGATTTGAGGCCAATGTAAAATTAGGAAGAATGGGGGCTATAAATACCCCCATTCATTCCTCTTTGATGTCCGGCTAGAAGCTTGAAGAGGAAAGCTTGATTTAAGAATGGGGGAGAGTGCAGATTTTCTTCTTCAAAAGTGAGGAAAAAACACCAAAACACCTAGAACTATACAAACCTAGGCCGGCCCCTAAGTAAAGAGGACAACCAATAACAAGGGTTCTAACAAGGGAAACAAGTGCAGAAATTGAAGAAAAAAAAGGGGGAGAAGGGCCAGCTACAAGCTTGAGAGGAGGGGCTAAAATCTTTAACTAACTTGAGCATTCAGAAGGCATGGACACGAGACTTAATTGTGTAAAATAAATTAACAATTAAGTAGGAGTTATGCACCAATTTCAGATTCTATAAATTAGGGTTCTTGAAGGAAATTTGAGGGAAATGCAGAAATTGTTAGAATGAGGTTAATTAAACTAGCATATAATGTTTTAAACATGAAAAATACACAAAATTATTAAAGAAAAATCATTATTTGGAGTGTGGTTGCAGTTGCTTTTCAAAATGCTTTTCATGCCGAAATGCATCAAAATGATACTTTTTTTTATTTTTAAAAATTATTTTTGAGATTACCATTTAAATCTTGAACCTTTTACACTTGCTAACACTTAATATCCTTGTAAAAAAAAAGTCAATAAAATTTTTGATTATTTACAAAATTTTCATTTTTTTCTATTTAATGAGTAAAGAGCCCTTATATTATATATTACAAGTTTGTCATTGAATAAAAAAAACTAGTCATCACCATATTAACCCAAACTGAGATCTCTAATAACAAAAACCGACCATTTCCATCCCAAATATTGACCATCATAAATCAAAGCACCCTCTAAGACACACCTCTGAAATTTATGTTTTCATAATTAATTGTTTCCTCATTGAATTTGTAACTGGAAATATGAACCCCAACTTTAAAATAAATTTTGGAAATTTGTTAGGTTTAGTTGTTTGTTCTCTTTTCGCTAGAAGGGAAGTGACAAGCTTTGTGGCTAAAAAAGATAGAATTTTTTTAAAACTAACACAACTAATTTTTTATGTATAGAAATGGCATTCTTTGAAAAAAAAAATTGGGGTAAAAGCATATTTTGAAAAGAACCATGATTTTGAATCATGGTTCTTATAAAAATCATGATTCAGAATAACGATTTTAATAAAAATCATGATTCAGAGTTGTGATTTTAATATAACTACGACTTTGAACTGCAGTTATATAATAAAACTACAATTTGGAATAGCAGTTATGAAGTATATATAAATAGCCCTTTATTATCCTTGGTAGCCGATCCTGGTGAAGGAAAAAAACCTAGAACAAAATCAGCCTTAAATTACCCAAAGCAGCCTCCAATCCTCCACCAAAACAGTAGAATCATCTTCTCATTATCTCCACAAGTCTTTCTATTGTTTTTATTATTATTATTATTATGGTAAACCACTAGCCAAGCTTTTGTTGACAGCCTCCCCGCCATCACAACTGGTGGAACCACTACCTAGACATCAAAAAGGCAAGGTAAAATAGTTGTATTGTCTCTTAGTTTTATGGGTTTTATTATTGAAATAATAAATTTTGAGTTTTGATTTATAAATATCTGTGTTGTATTTGATAATTAGGTGTTTTGTTGATGTTGAGATAATTTTGGGTTTTAAATGTTGTAATTATATGTTTTTAATACAATTGATGTTATTTATAGAATCAATTAGGTTTGAATTAGAGAAATTAGGGTTTAAATGGATTATTTGGTTACTTTTCATATTTAATAATATTGCTTGAATTGAGATAAATTTTGTTTTAATTGATGCAATTAGATGGACTTTTAATCAATTGATGTTATTAATAAGGTTATGGTTGAAATAATAACAACTAGAGTCTGCATTGAATTTTGGTAAAAATTATCGTGATTGAGGATTTTGTTTAATTAAGATCATTTAGTTTATAATTGAAGCAATTAAATATTTTTCAATGATATTATTAAGGTCAAAGTAATAACAATTATGGTTTGCGTTGAATTGTGAGATAATTTGTTTTTGATGAATAGGGTATTCTTATTTTGTAGAATATGTCTTTAAACTTTTTTTTATTGTGTCATTATGATGGTACTATTGTTCCTTACATGAATAATAGTATCATTTATATTGATGAACGTAATGTGTTCTTGAATGCTACTAGAGGCATGTCATTTGAATATACCAAAAATGTTATATGTGAAAGACTTGGGATGAATTATAATGAAGTAGAAATAAATATCACTTGGAGGTGTTTAGTTGGGGAATATCAAAAAACATGTTAGGAACAATAATTTAAGAATATAAATTTCATCAAATGACATGTGTCCATTGCATGTGAGTTGGATTTTAGAAATATGATTGAACTGTTCGGCCAAAGTGGAATGAACATGATGAAATTGTATGTGAGTAGTCGACCTAAACTTAGTAACTCATATAATATGGAATATAGAGATACTAATGTATCTATACCCATATCTATTCAGCCACGTAGACAATTATCATATTTAGCTAATGTTGGTACATCTAGGACATTGGAAAATATGGTTATGAGAATTTTTGATGAAAATATGATTAAAATTACATATTGTGATCAACGTAAGTATGACTCCTCTAAACCTAGTGATAATCAAGATGAAGATGCCATGGGTTTAAATGATGGTGGTGGTGGTTGTGGTGGTGTTGATGATGAGGTCTCTTATTCTAGAATTTGATCATGATACTAAAGTTGATGACATTGGTTTGTAATAATTGGTTGATTTATCATAGAAAATCAGCTGGTAGTGGTGATTTGGTAGTTGGGCAAACTTTCAGAAGAAAAGATGATTTGGTGAATGATGTTAATAAATGGAACATTGCACATTCACTTGAATACCAAGTTCAACCTTAAAACCTAACATTCGTTCAATTACAATATGTTCATGCACCTAAATGTCAATGATACCATAAAAGGTCACATTCATTTGAATAGCAAAGTTGAAAGGTAAACATACATGTACCAATACATACATAAAAAAAGACCATCATTAGCTTGATACAAAATTTATTGCATCAGTGGTCTCAACTCTTGTTTAAGATAACCTTGCTTATACTATTTCTAGCATATAAGAAGAAATCAAATTACACTAAAAGTTTAAAATTTTTCAAAACAAATGATACTTGAGGAATGTTTTGGAACACATGAGGACTCATTTTAAATATTACCTAGATTGTTTTTGTCTTTACAAGAACCAAATCCTTGGATAGTTATTGAGTAGAAACAGAATAGGTAGTTTAATAGTGAAACAATTATTTTTGGTAGAGTTTTATGTGCCTTTGGTCTTGTAATTAAAGGGTTCAAGTCTTGTAGGCCAATTATCAGTGTGGATGACACCTATCTACATGGAAGGTTCAGTGGAAAGTTGTTGATTGTAGTTGCTTTTGATACATACAATAGGATTTTATCTTTAGCTTATACACTAGTTAAAGAAGAAAATAATGTCAACGGAGATGTTCTTACAACTTATTCAATGTCACATTACAAGTGACCATATATATATATATATAATATCAAATAAGCATGCTGGTATTAAGCATGGATTGATAGAAATTTGACCTAAACTAATTGGATATCATCAATATTATGTTAAACATCTTACAAACAACTTCAATCACAAATTCAAAGATTTTTCAGCAAAAAAAGAGTTGTTTAAGATGTGTTATAAAACTTTGAAGCATAAATTTAATATGTGGTTTGAAGATATGGGGAATAGTCACCTATAATAGAAAGAATGGCTTGAGCGAGAACCAAAAAAAAGATGGACACTTTCTTATTATAGGGGTCACTGATGTGGTAAAATGACAACAAACCTTTCTAAATATTTAAGGTGTATATTCTTTGCCTATTTCTGCTTTAGTCTAATTGACATTTTTTTAAAACTAATGCTTATGTTGTTACACAAAAAGGGGATGCATATAACTACATTGCGTGTGGGAAATTATGGCCTCCTGTTGTTCAGCTAGAATTGGATGCCGACATACTTAGATCCAAAGATCATACTTTAGTACTTTTCAATGTTGATGATGACCCTTTTCAGGCTCACACCCCTTATAAACTAGGTATCAAAAAGGAAGTTAGATGAATAGCTAAGTTAGCGGATGGAACATCCATATGGTTAAATGGCAAAGTTATCATTGACCTTGTTCATATGTTCTTGAATGTTATGCAGAAAGACATCTTAATATTACCTAGTATGTTGACCATCATTATAGTGTTCAGATGTATAAAAACAACTATGAGACTCAATTTTATGCTTTACTTGATGAATTAGAATTGAGTGAATATACTAGTCCTTAAGTATACCTAGACCTTTCAAGATGGAAAACCGGTTGAGGTCAATAATAGTCAACTCGATTACATAATAAGATGGATAAAAAAAAGGGGAATTCTTAATATAGATGTGGCATTTATGGTCAAGCAGGGAATAATAAACAAACTTGTGAATACAAACAACGTATATAACAAGATACTTAATTATTTGCATTGTATTTATTATTGTTTAAATGTAATTATTTAAAATATATATTTCCTAATTTTGAATTATATTTTTTATTTTATATGTACACTTGGTTAGGATGCCACAGACGTAAGGTGCATCATCTTCATCTAAACATAGAGTTTCTTAGTACATGGATCCTAGTCCGGTTGATCATTCTATTCTACAATTGTAGGAGTTACACAGATCAAAGGCCATATGGAATGGTAATATATGTTTGTTTTCATATAATAAAAATTATAAATTATTGTGCTAATTATCTTATAATTCATGTCAACACATCAAATTTTTTCTTTTATTATACAAGATTTGGGTAAGATGTACTGCAGATTCTATAAGTTGATGCCTCTTCCAGATCTTGTGATCCTATACATCATGCATATGAATTTTTATTATATTACATGTATTTAGCACATAATGATAGATCATGACTTACTCATGACATTTACTGAGGGATAGAGATGGGAGACTCACCCATTTCACCTTCATGTAGGGGAGATGATGCCTATATTATAGGATATTGTTACTTTTCTTTGCTTACCTATAGATGGGTGAGCACTTATTGTCATGGATATACAAAATAAGGTCACTTTATGCGAGCACGCAATCAGATGAATGCTCCCCCTGAAATGTTCAAGGGGAACATTTTTTTGCATGAAATGGCTTTGGAAAAACTTTTCTGAATTACCTGATGATTATAATGGCAAGATCGTACAATTGTATGTTAATGCATATTAATAGTTCAATTAACATATTGATTTGTCTATATTTGATTTGAATTTGGTGTTCTATTGTGCAGCTATACTTGAGCATACATACTTCATATGTATGGCACTATACTTTTCATGAATCCTAGTGGGACGTATATGCTCTCATTTTACCTATCACTGCTAGAGAATTTTGAATCCATTCCACTGTATAGTTGGGGCTCAGGTGTCCTTGAATGTTTGTATAGGCATTTTTGTTAAGCTAGTTTAAAAAAAGCAAAGCAAGTTGGAGGATGTTTATTTTTTTTACAAGTAAAATAAATGTAATAAGTTTTTTTTAAAATTTTTGTATTATGTTTTTTTATGTTTGAGTTGGTTACTAATTATTGTATTACTTTTTATTTAAAGTTATGGTCATGGGAGCATTTACACTTAGGGCGGTCACGAATTGAGTTTAAACCTGTTATGTCTATTTAAGTTTTGGAGGTTGAGCTACAACTTCAATTAGAATACAAGTAATTTGTTTTTGATAATACAAATAATGTTATTTATATTATGAAATTTTTTCGCAATACTTTATTTAATAAGGTCATTGATTTTTTATTAACAGATGATGTGGGAGTAGATATTTCAAAAATAATTCAACCGATGTTTTTTTCATTTTATCACAATGTGTTAGATAGATAGTAGTCAAATCAAAAGAATGTTAAATAAAATGATGAGATAAATTTTTTGATGTTGGAAAATATTGAGAAGTAATATTGAAAATTAATTGCTTGCATTGATGTTGGTAAATGATGAGAAATAATAGCTTGTATTGAT
>Ga0325402_1006581_pt1 | contig 10999 bp, 2 predicted proteins | sample PopdelMetagenome_22_FD_207212 | JGI IMG/M metagenome (GOLD analysis project Ga0325402, IMG submission 207212) | Populus deltoides microbial communities from Bellville, Georgia, United States - Xylem-PdKOR-R3 | ecosystem: Host-associated > Plants > Phyllosphere > Stem > Wood/Secondary xylem...
GACATATCACACAGCTATATAAAAATCAAAACAAAGTCAACTTCATACACATAAAAATAAAAAATAAAAATAAAAAGAGAAAAAGACCAGCATATTACTAGTATCATTATGGATCAAAGATGCATGTATATGTGTGTTTTTACTATTTTTTTTTCTTCTAAAATTCCATAAATGAGAGATCCACATATTCCCATTAATTCATCCAATCACATATTACCCGGATCAAGTTTAAACCAAAAAGACCTTATATTTGAATAAAAAATACTCTATAATATTGATGTATATTTGAATTTAAGTTAATGTTGATTAAATTTTAGAAAGCGTTAAAAACTGCAATAATTATTAATTTTTAAAATTTTTTTTACTTGAAAATATATCAAAATATTTTTTTTAATTTTATTTTTAATATCAACATATCAAAACAATTTAAAAACACTAAAAAACTAATTTAAAACACACAAATTTTAATTTTAATGAAAAATGTATTACCCAGCAACCTCAAACAGGATCTTAACCAAGAGAGAAATGTTAATACTGTTTTTGTTTTAATTTTTCTTGGAAGTTATTGAGCCTGAAACAGCCTGTGTTCGCTTCTTTTAAGAATGTTACTGCTCTGTGATCGTTTGAATACATTAAAGAAGCAAGCAGCCATTTGGAGTTGATGGTCGACATCATTTCAGCAAACTATAATTTAAGGCCAGTGAAATTCAAAAACATTATCCTTTCCCTCGATACTCTTTAAAAATAGTGTAAAATCTAATGCATTAAAATGAAAACTTCTGATCCTGAATCCAGACAGGAGAGGGAATGGGAAGAGGACCACTTGTGATCGACAGTCAAGGTGGCTCGTTGGCCACACATCTAGCTTTGGTCTTTTTCCCCGATAACAACTAACATCTCACAAGAGTCTTTCTTCCTTTCTCTCCATTGCTATCAATGGACATTTACCTTAACCACCATCTTTGAACAGCAGAGAGTGGAGTGTTCAAGAATGGGCAGTAACGGTGGATAAGTGGATTGACGATCCTTCCAATCTTAGCCCACACACTCTGATGGTAACCAGCAGTCACAGGGGCATTATACATGAGCTTCAATAGCTGTCAGAAAAATTTCAAAAACAAGAAAGAAAGGCTTAGTTAGGTCATGTTTCTAAAATATTTTAGAACCCAGGATGAGGTTCTCCGTAGTGAAATAATGTACCGAATGGACAACGTCAGTTTACTATCTTAGCTGTAAGCAAGCATATGTCATCAACTAAACACAACAAAGAAAATTTAAGTGTCCCGTGAAAATCAAAGAACAGTTGGAATGTTACCACATTCTAACAACCACCAATGACATGTTTAGGAGCAGCACCTAATAGTAGCCCTTCCTGAACACAAACTCTCACATGTTTTTGGTGTCATTTTCTTCATTTGATCAGTACACAACTAAATAATTGTACCATCAATTTCTCATAGTTTGCTTCAATCATTTTGGCTTTTTCAGGATCAACAATTTTCAAGCTGGCTCCAAGTTCTTTAGTGGTAATTCAATTTCATATGTCCACACCTTCAGAATCCCATGAAATTTCCATGAATTATATAGGAGGAACACATTTGCCTAAGTATATGCGTTAATATTCTCTGTCTTCTAGCCTTAATTTCTTAAACTGCACTACTACAAGGTACTTATATTAGTACACTCACTTTTCAAAAGATCAATTTTTCCATCAAAACTTTGATTCAGTTTAAATGGATGAGCTCTGATTGTTTCCTTGCTTCCCCAACAAGAATGTCGGGACAATAAGCATGTCCTATTTAGACCCCCCCCCCCCCAAAAAAAAAAGAAGAAGAAGAAGAAGAAGAAAAAGGAACGGAAAGGGAAAGGGGGAGTTTGTGTACATCCAACAATAAAATTCATTCAGCACTGTCAAAAAACCATCTCAACCCAAAAATTTAAGCTATTAGGTAAGGTCGCAAGATATGATTTGTATTATTCTCTAACACACCCCCTCAAGTAAAAGCTTTTTGGAGTTGAAACTTATATAGATCCACTACTGTCTTGTGCTTAATTTTATCAAATAGAATAAGAGTGGTGAGATTCAAACTCGTGAACGAGGCTCTGATACATTGTTAAAAAATCATCTCAACCCAAAACCTTAAGTTATTATTAAAAAATCCCAAAATATAATTTATATTATTCTCTAAGATCAGAAAATAATTTACCTGCCAATACATGAAAGTTTGTATTATGTTGCGTTGCCACCTGCATACATCAAACCATGATTATAATTCCAAAAAGATAAAGGGTCAGATAAAAAAGAAAGGAATAGGTTTAACTTTAACAACTTATAATTCCAAAAGGATAGAAGGTCAGATCAAAAAGAAAGGAATAGGTTTAACTTTAACAACTTACGACAACAGGGAAATAATTAAGAGGAAGCCAAGTGCAATTTCGGAATGAGAGGACAGAATGTTGAGGGTAGTTGTGTTGGACCCCACCCATACACAAGGGTCTTCAAGGTACTTCCTACATAACCAAATACAAGCTTTTTAAGAATAGAAAAAAGAAGAATTACAAGATGGATGCTACAACTTCATTAGTTAAGAAAACAATCTAAAAATGAAACAACAGTAACAATAAATCAACTCCAGTTGAATACCAAGGACAAACTATAAAAACTTGTGCGAGTCAAACTACTGAAACTAATATTGCATTAATTTAAGTGAAAATATGTTACTTCTCTACCTGTACAAGGTGGAACGACTGAAATTAGACCTCAAGAATTTGGCAACATGCTCCAGTGATCGGCACAAAATTGGAATTAAAGCAACTGCAAAAAAGGTCAACATCAATATTCCACATAACACTGAAACCAAAATAACTGGCTAATTAATGGAATTCAGAATCAGAAAATTATTACTGAGAAAATAGAAAATCAGAATAAAAAAATTAGAAGCCAATTAATGCTCACATCTGAGGCAAAGATGTGAAGTGACAAATGTAAGGCAGTAGATGACGTAGATAAAATCTTTGGTCGCAATTATTGACTGCAAGTAAGCTTGAATACCCTGCAAGTTCCATGCTCTGGGTCTCTACAAAAGACAAAACCCTAGTTAATGATGAATAACAGCAACTGTAATAACAGGAAGATAAGACTGAAAAATATGAGTTATAGGATAGGAAGGGGAAAAAAGAAACTGAAGCATATGTATTTTTGGTTACCCCATGTAGTGCGTATAAGGAATACAGAGATGAGCATGCAGTGCCCATAAATGACAGCCGAGATGCCCTACTTGAAAGATTTTTAGGTACGAGGGGAATAATTGCAAGCACAGCCACAATGAAAACCTGCAGGCAAGGATGGAAGCATATTAAGAGAAAAAAGTATTGAGTTGAAAGTACAATAGGGGTAAGAGATAGCCCAAATTACAAGGAGGGCTATTCAAGATGTTGATTTCCTATGGTCAAAACTTTTAGGTGAGAATTTTTAGTTCTCTAACACCAAGTGGTAGTTTATATTGGAAACTTAAAACCTATTCTCAAGACAAAGAAAATAAATAAATAAATAGCTATAGGTTTAAAGAAGAATAACCTATTAACCCCAACCCTTCTCTGGATGGGATACAAGAACCAGAACCAGAACCAGAACCCCCTTCAGTTCTCTTATCTCATTCTTATTTTCTGCATGGGATATTTCTTTTCTTTTTTTAAAAAAAAAAAAAAACCAGAAGAGAAAACCTAACAAATCTTACCACACCTGAAACAGGCTCTGAAATACGCGAAATTAAAATCAAAACATCCTAAAATGTTCTCTTGAAATTTAATCAGGACAGCCACATGGAGCCCTTCAGAAGTCAAGAGTGTTTTCTGATTATATCCAACTAGACTAAAAAAGATTTGATTCATCTAAATTAGGTCTATTTAATTTTACAAGCCAAGAGAATTGTTGAGTTTCCAGGTTTGTAGGTACAGGATGAATGTTTATCAGAGACTCATAAATTGAATGCGTTCATATTTTTGGGGTTTTGACCAAACTTCATACAGGCTTCAGAGTTAAGATTAATTGACACTTATAAGATGCATCCGTATAATGCTTTAATCCAAAAACAGGAATAGTTACACAAAGTTTAAGAAAATTCAAGGCCCTAACCTAAGAGCAAAGCTGTCAGGACCATGACTGCAATGCCTGAGAAATGCAGATGGAAAACTCCGAAATTTCTATACTTTTCTTAATTCTACCATGAAACCAACTCAATCAAATTTTTTATTTTATCAATCCTGAAATGCTATGTTCAAAAGGCCTAGGAGGTGGGAAGAGGCAGAAGGAGGGTGGGTGGAGAAGGAAGTAGCTAAACATGTACAATGAGGAGCTCTTATAGTCAGAACCAGCTTTTGACCAATCTGACAAACATGAAATTTGAAATTACATCTGATGAGAGCTGCTCCATTATAATGAGTGTCTATCCAAAATTGATGTCCCATCTGATCAAAACTTTACTAGTAATTCAAGGAGTTCAACTATCAACCTAAATAAGAACAGACACATGGAAATCAAAATTGAGGTTTCATCTAAGTTCTATGAGAACTTGAGAATTCAAAGAGAATGATTTGGTTATTGGTAAAGTCTAAACAGGTAAAAGAAGAACAGCTTATGCACAAACAATCAGCTGAATACGTTGACCATCTAGTTTACCATTGCGAACAGGCTAGAGAATTTTGTAAAGTCATGAATGGAGCCGTGAACTTTACTTGGGTAGCGGAAATGATTACCCAGTGTATGATCAATACAGAAGAAGTCATATTTTTGGCTACATCTACAGTAAAAAAAAATTGAACTTGCTGAAGGGGATAAAGATAGCATTTCAAGGAGAACAATCATCTCTCACCTCCATTGACTTCTATATAATTAATATGCTAGATAGTCTCGGGTCAATAAAGCAGATTTTCTAAACTTTTCTGATCATTTAGTTTACATGTAGAGAAAAATTACAGAATATAGATGAAGTTTTATAAGTTTTTTCTCATTCCTTGTGGAAAAAGTCAGCAACTCATAAAAAGGTAAAAAAATGACAGTCTATAAACATCTAGAAATATGTAGCACACTTGCCAAAGTATTTCCAGAAAAGATTACACATGCAAACATATGAAGGAAAAGAATACCATACCCAAGCATTGATAGAAAATTGTATGGTTTGTCGATCCCAGCGAACAGGGCTTGGATTTTGACCTGCAGTAGCTGATGGCCCAGAGGTTCTAGTAGTTGACCCTGCAGGAGAAATAGTTTGGTACAGCTACTCAATCATATGGAAGAAGCAAAATGACAGAACAATAACAAGAAATTGAACTCAACTTTTATTACATATGCAGACAATGGGATCCATGTGACTATATTTTAATCAATTTAAATAACTGGAGCAGAGTGTCAGACCTGTATTGCGTGGTCGAGGCTGGTCATTTGAAGGGGCTGATGATGAAGAGGATGACCCAGATGACTTTGTCGACTGAGATGAACCATTTGTAGACATTGCCTCCACCACTAGATCAGGGTCCTGCCAATTAAATGTGTACAAAGATTATGAGCACAGCATATAAATATGCAGCACCTCTTAAGAATTACTTCCCCAAGAAAACTAACAATCACACTAAGTGACAATGCAAGCACAAATGAAAACAGCAAAATGAAAAGGCAAGAAAAAAATCATCATTTGGCATGTATATGCGAGTAGTTAGTCATACGGACAAGATATAAAATGTTAAAAGAAACATTGCAAATGTCATCAAATGACTAAGCAATACTCTATCCATCGTATCACAAAATCCCATTTGCAGAAACAAGTGCATTATTCAATTAAACCCATATATTATACAATACTAAAGAATTCAAAACCAAAATTCCAAACATTGCCAAAAACCCACTGATAATTTCAACCAAGATTCAAACTTCAATTATTTTTTCTGGCTTCTAGACAAATCAAGAATCAAGAAACTAGAACTGTCAATAACAGTACCAAACCTTATATTAGAAAAATAAAAAGAAAATCTGGGATTCAATTAAAATACTACATACATGCAAAAGTAATCAGATTGTAAGTAAGATTCTAAATCCTAAAAAACCGAGACCCATTTAAAATTAATCCGGAAAACCCAAGAGTCAAGAACCAAAAGCAAATCAAAGTGAGAAAGAAAGATATGGTGTACGGACGATGTAGCGTTGGTAGAATTTGCGCTTGAAGTGATCAATGACATCAGAGCGAGAAGCCAGGTGAGGAGGGATGAGGATGTTGGACCAGTACTCAGCCCATCTAGGGTCGTTCTCGTAATCAAAAGCAGCCGCTGCTATCCTCTTAAGCTTCTGTGGATCCTCCCTTTCTTCTCCCATTTGTTTTTGCTAGCAGTATCTGATCTCTCTCCGGAGGATGAATAAACTTGCGAGGTTGAAAACTTTCTACACTCGACACAAATGATTCAATTGGACACAATTTAGTATGGTCAATGGATTTTTTTTTTTTTTTTGATTTACGTGGGGTGTCCGGGCCAGCTTACGCGCACCACGACTATTCCCCACGGCCCACTGGACATCCTGCAAGCCCAGGAGCAGGTAAGGCACCGCGGGGGTGACAGGCGTGCACATAGAGGGTCGAACCCGGGAGGGGGAGCGGAACAAGTCCACAAGTGACCACAGCAGCTAGACCCTCAAGTGCATTTTTATTTTATTTTTATTTTACAAATGAGTGACATTTTACATTGACCTAAACCCGTTCACTACACAGTTTAATAGCGTGCGTGACAATGTCGTGGATACTTTTTAAATAATTTTTTGTATTAAAATATATGTTAATAATATTTTTTTATTTTTTTAAAATTATTTTTGATATCAGTACATCAAAACGATCCAAAATATACAAATTATATTAAATTTTAATAAAAAAATTAATTTTTTTAGAAACGCCGCCGCAGCCGCGTTTCCAAACATTCCCTAAAATTTAAGATACTGGATGAGAGGGTTAATTTTATTTTTTTAAAATTATATTATTTTGAAAATTTAATTAGGTTTCACCAAATTTTGACCGTTAGGTTGAGTTTTAGGAAGATGAGAATGGGCACATATTGGCAAATTTGATAATATTAGGGTTGTCTCAACATTCTATATTTAAATTAATGACCGTCATATGAAAAAATATATCAATCTAAATCTATTACAAAAATTTGTGTTAATATTGTAATTCCACACCTATATGTCAAATATAATTAGCTCAATTACTTACTAGTTTAGTCGAAATAAAAAGAATTTATAATAAGTTAGAAAATTATGATAATAAGTTTGAATTTTGGGTCATTATGTTTTTTATTAAAAAAAATAAATATATAATGAAAGACAGTATTGGAGAGAATTTTAAGTTTATATATTCACTTCAGAATAGAAAAGTAAGCTGTTTTTTTTTTTTAGAATAAAAAGAAGTTGATATTTGCATAAGTTAGGATTGATTTTTAAGTGATGGTTCTGAATTTTTATCCTTTGTTTGCGTGGGACTGACTTTTAGAAATATAGTAAAAAAAAAAAAAAGTTATAACTCAACATCTATATGAGTCTGGTAAATTACTAGACCTACTATCTTCAAGTTTAGTCAAGCATTAAGCCTAAATAAGTATAATAAGTCTAGTGAGTTGTCAGACTCACTATTTCCCATCATCTATGAGTCCGCAATCTACTAGACCCACCGACGCTAGGCCTATGGTCTCTTTAACTCTAAAGAAATCTCAAGTTCTTTAATGGGACCATGGGTTATAAATATTTTACCCTGATGAGTTAAATATATTTTTATACTAATGGATCGGAGATATTCTACTCTAACAAGACAAGAATTTCTTATTCTAATACATAAGAGATATTATCTTGACAAAAAAGATATATTTTGCTAGTGCGCTGACTTTTCCCCTTGAAACGAAGAGAGGGACCTCAGAAAGGCTATAAAGATAGAAAAACGATAACCTTCAAGGAGAGAGTTTTTTCTTATCTTTAGATAATGACATATCTATCCTAAAAAGTCATTTTCTTTCTAAAAAAAACTATAATGGATCTCTCTCTCTTTGAACTGACATTAATTTAATTGTTGGAGGGTCCCTAAATATGTAAAGGAGGACATTTTGCAGATAATAAGCATAATTTATCGGCCACTCAGCAAAAGAATGATTCATTAAATTGCTAAAATCAGAAGATTAACAATCTTATCATAGGCTTTAACCTAGCCTTCAAGCTCATGGGATAATATCATATTTCATCATTATGGTAGTAAACTTTGAATAAGGTTAAAAAATAAATCATATTTATATTTTTTAGTCCTTAGAGATAGTAAAATAAGAATCTTTAATGTCTTATTATCAATTTTGGATTTCTGTTAAACATCGTTGCTCCCAAGTTTATAATCTTATAGTATTAGACTAGGTTAAAGGGTTTCACTACACTGCAATTTGAATTAAAAAAAATTAATGTAAAAAAAAAATTTCTAGCCATAAAAAGTTATCTGGTATTATTATTAAACTCGGTTTAATGATTTAATTTAAATCATTCAGACCCAACTCCTTATCTAGCTCAGGGTTAACACTAAACCATATAGATGACATATTGGATTAATCCGGGCTTCGCGGTGTAACCCATCAAATTCATGATCTAGATGATGGACTCCACTAAATTTAATAATTAGTTTTAAAACTATTTTTTACTTAATTATAAGATAAAAAATATACACTCGGAAAACCAAGCATAAATTAAGCATAAATCATATGTTTGTATGTTTATTTGAAATTACGATAACCTCGTAAAAGCAAATTAAAATAATTTGTAAAGATAAATTCAGAATCAAGCAAATATCAAATGATGAAATTAAGAAAATGACACAAATGAAAGGAAAACAAAACGGGGGGGGAGAAAATGCAAAAAGAAAGGAACCTCATTCATTGTTCATATGAACAATGCATGCACTCTAAATCTTTTATAGTTATACTAGTTTACATGTCTGCATTACGCTGTAATTAATTTTTTTTAACATAATAAAAAATATCCAGGATATAGAGATCTTATCTTGCATTTTTTGTTAAACACGATCTAACAGGTCAATCTTAAAACCTCTTGATTTGATTCCTTTTCTAGCCCAGTTTTAAAATTAAATCCTATGGGCAAGTCAACTTGGCTCGTCCAATGGCATCATGGTCAACCTATAAAAGAATTCTGAGGATGAAATTGGCATAAAAACCCTATCGACTCAAATCTTTACTTAGCTCGGGTTTAAAATTAAACTTTGTGCGAGTTGCTCCGACGTGAACCAATCGACTTGGTCAGTTCAAAGGCAACCTAGTCAAACAGTAAAAAAAATACGAGGATGAAATTGAGAGAAAAAATAATGAAATTGAAAAAAAAAACCCCTCAACTCAACTCCTTACTTAGATCGTGTTTAAAATAAAACCACATGAAAGTTTTTTTCTCGACATGATCCAACCAACTAAACTTATCCAAAGGCAAGTTGAACAACTGTTAAGAAAAGTCTGGGGTGAATTTGAGAAAAAAATGACAAAATTGAAATAAAAAAGTGGAATGAAAAAAAAAGGCAATTAAAAAAGGAAAAGAAAGGAGTTTCACAATTCATGTGAATAGTAAAGCTCCATATTCATTTCCAAGTGTTTTAGTATAGAAATGGTAATATGGTAATATTTTTTCTTACTTTTTCATAGCTACTCTTAATGAAATAATAAATGGTGAATGTTTTATTATTTATTTAACTAATTAATGTTATACATTAGTAATTTACATGTAAGACAACAAAAGTCTTACGGTATGGTTGTTTTTTAAAAAATAAGTTATTTTTCATTGTTTCGATGTATCAATGAAAACATTTTCTTATAAAAATAAATTATTTTACATTTCATAATTTTTGAATGATGATAATAAGATAAGAAAAGTTGATTATTTGTAATAAAGGAAATGATAGTGGTTGTGTTGATGTTAGTTACAATAATAACAAGAACTTTTTGGTGCTCATGTTGTAATTAGTAGCATCCTATTAGTTACTTAATGGTTTTAACTTTAAATAATTAAATAGATATAAGTAGGAGAGAGAAATCATAAGTGGAGATATTTTTATTATTTTTTTAGGTCATGGGTTTGATTCTCTCTCTCTCATTTGTGTCAGTCTCTTATTTTAAAGTGAATCACATTGAGTAACTAATATGATATCACTAGTTACAGCTTGAGTACCATAAACTTTTTCCAATAATAACATTAGCTATAACGGTAGTAGTTGTGATAGTAATAATATTGGTTATGGTAGTTATAATTGTAATAAGAATTTGGTTGTTGTGATAGTACTGATAATGACTATAGTTATGAAATGGTGATTGTTTTTATAAGATAATAGTGATGTTAGTGGTAAAAATAATGGTGATGGGGTGGGGTCGCGTGGTTGTTATTGTGGTGATGGAGCTATTAGAAGGTTATTGTGGATGGTGATAAAATGATGGTTACATTAGTAATAAGATAGTGGTTGTGGTGGAAACCGATGACGCTAGATAATGATTGTGATGAGGCGGTTATGAAGGTGATTCCAGTTATGAAGGGTTATGGTGGAATGATAATGAAGTGGTGATTATATTATGATAAGATCGCGTTCAGATTATATTGGGAAAGTGACAATGGTGAAATGATTTGTTTTTTATGGTTGCAATCATAGTAGTGATGCAATAATAATAGTTGTTATGATAGCAATGATGATGTAATGATAATAATAACTATGGTGTTAATGAATATTATAAATTAATAATTATATTTAAGTGTTTGTTTCCCATTGAAAATGAGAAAAAATAGTTTTTTAAAAATATATGAACCACGAAACAAATAAACTTGTTAAAATCTTATACTCAAATAAAGAAGCATAATTGATTAATGCCTTCACAAGATAACACTTTAATCAACACAAGATAAGAGGTTTTTATGTTAATGGGATACGATTCCACCGAGTGAGGT
>Ga0325402_1006582_pt1 | contig 10999 bp, 8 predicted proteins | sample PopdelMetagenome_22_FD_207212 | JGI IMG/M metagenome (GOLD analysis project Ga0325402, IMG submission 207212) | Populus deltoides microbial communities from Bellville, Georgia, United States - Xylem-PdKOR-R3 | ecosystem: Host-associated > Plants > Phyllosphere > Stem > Wood/Secondary xylem...
TCATCAATTGAATTGTCATCACCTTCATCGCAATCTTCAATATGGATATCATCTTCTTCATCGACATTTGCTTGTCCGCTAGAGCTCAAAACAAAATTCAATTCCTATGCATCAACATCAACAAGACTATCATCGAAAACACGAAAATTTGAATTTTCTTCCAATTCAATCGAAGGCATAATTCGATATGGTTCAATCAACTCACTAATTTGAAAGACTTCATCTCGCATACTTGTGTCTTCGTTCTCATCCTGAACAACCTCGACAGGACCCCGGGGTTTCGTTTTTAAAACGAACAACCAATCCACTCTTGATCGATCCTTTCTAAATGAAGGGGTGTATGTGTAATAAACTTGTTGACATTGCTTTGCGAAAATAAAGACATCGTTTATGTTGCGGAGTCTAGCTTTTAAGTTGATTTCGACTAGAAAATAGTGCGGATCAACTCTGATTCCTCTATCAGTCATGTCATACCAATAACATTTGAATAAAAACACTATATTCTGCTCATTATGATATTCCAGTTTGACGACCTCTTCTAATCTACCATAGTAATCAACTTCTAACTTACTACTAGTGGATCCCTTAACACAAACACCCCTGTTGTATATCTTTCTTCCTTGCCCGTATTCTTCAGTATGGAAAACATATCCATTGACAAAATACTCGTTGTAGCACTTACATTTTCTTTCAGGCCCCAGGCTTAGTGAAAACAATGACTTAGGTGCACTCCTTTCCATTTGATAAACCTTGTATGTAATGTAATCAATAAACAATAAATGAACGAGAATCTCGTAATGACATGCATATGTACAGTAATTTTGCAAGTTAGAATGAGTTTATGATAGTGCTTACATGTGTTCTGAACCACGTGGCAAACTGTTCATCTTGTAATTGAAAGATCTGGGATTCGGTCAGCTGTGAGTTATTGGAGAGCAAATATTGTCGATGTTGCCTACAAGTGATGATGATTGTATGATATTACAATATATAATTAACAGTATATTACTAACAAAGTTTAATTAGTATAAACTTACTGAATAAAAGGTCCCAGCTCATCATAGTTAAATAGAACATAGTTGTGTGCTTGTTTGAACTCTATTTCCGACAAATATCTTCCTCTTACGATATTTTTAGGTGTGGGTCGTTCAGTATTGGAGAATATTGACAAGTTCCCACTGGAAGGCACTTCACCGCCATCATCATGCCATGGAACGCGATTGATTCTCTGTAACACCCCACCTCACTAGCAAGATATTGTCCGCTTTGGGCCTCCCAGTCCACCCAAATCCAGGGCTTCCACCCAGGTCCCCCTCACAGGTTTGTTCTTGGCAGCCACGCATGACCCCAAAACACGTCTTACTAGTTAAGGTGAGCATGCACTTATAAGGCCCTGGCTTTGGACGCTCGCTTCCGATGTGGGATCTTACATTCTCTTTCTCAGATGAGATTCAAAATAGTACGAGATAAATGTTGAGATCTCCTCAACAATATAGGCCTCACATATCGAAGCCTCAACATGCACCTTGTTCTTAACCTTTTTATTGAGATTAAACAAGTACCTGCATTGAAATATTAATCAAGTATTTTCAATTAAGAAAAACATATAAAATACTTTTATATATGAATTACATTGTAACTATAATATCTAACCGTTCAAATACATCCATCTATATTGGACCGGTCCTCCAGCGTTTTCCTCAAACGGTAGATGTATAGGGAGATGCTCTATTGAGTCAAAAAATGATGAAGGGAATATCATCTCAAGTTTGCATAGTGTCTTGACGATATTCATTTGAAGCCTCTCAATGTGATCAACATTCAACTTGCTGGAGCATATATCTCTGAAGAAATGACTGATCTCCATGAGTGCATCCCATATTCTCTTTGGCAACAAATCACGAAAAGCTAATGGGATTAGTGTTTGCATAAACACGTGGCAGTCATGACTCTTCATTCCATACAATCTGCAGTCCTCTATATTAACCAGCCTTGATATGTTCGATGCATATCCATCCTGAAAACACAGACTCTTAAGCCATTTGTATACTAACAGTTGTGCGTTTTTCTCTAACACGAAGCTTGCTCTTAGTTTTGCGACCCGTGACTCATCATAAACCAACTCTATATTTTTACGGTTACAGTATAGCACTATATCCAATCTAGCCTTGATGTTGTCCTTTGTCTTCCCCTTCACATCCATAACGGTGTTGAAAATGTTCTCATACATGTTCTTTTCGATGTGCATGACATCAAGATTATGGCGGAGCAGATTGGTCTTCCAATAAAGAAGCTCCCAAAAGATACTTTACTTTACCCAATTATGGGTCAAACCAAAACTAGGAAACTTTTGCTTACCTGATTGAAGGCCAAACACAATGTCACCGTACTCTGAGACAACATCATGCAATTCTTTACTAGAAAGACGCGGGGATGAAACATCTTTTTCAACTCTGCCAATAAAGAAATCTTTTATGTTCTTTCTATACCTGTGATTAAGTGGCAAGAAGCGACAGTGACAGTCAAAAAAAAAAGTTTTACCTCTGTTTGCTAGCGTGAATGCCTTGTTGTTTTCCATGCAGTATGGACATGGGAGTTTCCCATGGGTGCTCCAACCAGAAAGCATTCCATAAGCTGGAAAATCATTGATAGTCCACATCAAAGCCGCCCTCATAAGGAAATTTTGTTTCCTAAATATATCATAAGTCAGAGCTCCGGAGGACCACAACTGTGCCAACTCATCAATCAACGATCGAAGACAAACATCTATATTCCACCCTGGGCTGCTTGGACCGGGTATGACAGTAGATAAAAATATGAACTCCGGCCTTATACACATTCCCGGTGGCAAGTTATAAACTGTGAGTATGACCGGCCAACAAGAATAAGAAGTAGCAAATGACCCAAATGGGTTGAATCCGTCTGTACACAACCCAAGACGCACATTCCTTGATTCAGCTGAAAAGTGAGGATGAACACTGTTAAAGCGTTTTCACGCTTCGCCGTCAGAAGGATGAACCATCACTCCATCAACCGCATGGTGTGCTTGGTGCCATGTCATGTGCTCAACAGTCCTTGGTGATATGAATAACCTCTGCAGTCTAGGTGTGATCGGGAAGTATCTAAGTTTTTTATATGCCACTATAGTCTTTCCCCTGCCAGTTCTAGATTTGTAACGGGAATGCCCACATGTCATGCACTCGGTCATCTCAGCATTTTCAAGGTAGTATAACATGCAGAAGTTAGGGGTTTCATCATGGACTTCGTAGCATAGAAGTTCTCTTTCAGCCTGTTCCCTTCAGGTAAAATGCTTTTTGCCCATTCAATAATTTTGTCATACCCGACCTCACTCTACCCGTGATCTGAATTGATGGTGAACACCTGTGCTATAGCCAATAATTTACTGTGGTTTGTGCAGCCGTCCCATAATGATTCGTCAGAATTTTTCAACAAATCAAAAAACCTAGCTGCATCTGCATTAGGTTCTTCTTCTACGATTGGACATTGACTGACATTATCTTGATTCATTCTCATTGCATCCATAACCATATTTTTGTAAGGATTAGTGTTGTCATTTGCCGCTTCATGCACGTTGCTAGCACTAGAAGTAGACCCAACCACCGATTCTTTCATTCTCCTCTCACTAACAAATACTTCTCCATGTGCATACCAACACTAGTAATTCTCTATAAACCCTTTGTGTAGAAGATACATCATTACAACATGTGGATGCAGATACTTTTTATTTTGACACTTCCTGCATGGACACTTAATACCGCCTCCAGTAAAATTTCTAGGAATAGATGTTGTAAAATTAATAAAACCCTGAACCCCGTTACAATAATCTATCCTCCGCAATCCTTGGGGTGAATCTCGATACATCCATGAATGATCATCCATGATTTATATCGAACCTTAATAAAATTATGATGACATCATGTATTAATTAACTAAGTTAGGTAAATAAACTTGCAAAAATATTACTTTATCTCGAGATTATCCAACAAACCAATCACAACTTCTCATAAATATTAAATATTCATTATCATTTATCAACGTCCATACAAATTAAAATATATAAATTTACAGAAATTACCACTCCGCAATACCATTGATAAAACTTTAAACGGACCCATTAAGCAAGCTATTAATTATTTCAAAACAACACATGTACTTCGGTAGTTCCATAAAGTTTTAACAATTTACAAACAAATACAATCTTACAAAATCTAAAGCAAACCATAACAGGTATAGAATTATACATTCATATACTACAAGTTTGTTTGAGAAATAACAATAAAACATATATTAAAAAAACAATAAAATTGACATTTAATTAAATGTTAAAATTTAAAAAGATAGAATTACTTACAAAAATTGATAAAATCCGTCAGTAAATCAGAACACGGATGTTGTGACTATAAAACTTCAAGAAATATAACTTGTTGTGCTGATATGAGGGAGATTTTTCTTTTGGGGGGAGGGGGGCTGGTTGTTTGCAGATGGGGAGAGTTGGGATTAGGAAGAAGAAGGAGAAATAGGGGAGGAGAGGGTCGGCAGAGCGGACATATATTAACTTTTCCTGATGATTCTGATGGAGCAATCGACACTTTACCGTAAGGATCTGTCATTTCAAATCCCTCGGTGATTCCATCGGCAATTTAAATGGCGAACCGGTCACGTCGTTGTACGGGCTATCTTTTTGAATCCGTCGGTGATGCCGTCAAAAAAAATAACCCGCCAAAACCTTCACGTCAGCGACCCGTCTTTTTTTTTACGACAGAAACTTTTCCATCTATAATTCAGTCGGTAACTACCGACGGAAATTTCCGTCGGTAGTTACCAACTGAAGTACGGATGAAATAGTGTTCGTTGGTAATTTCGACCTCAAATTACCGACAGACATATTCCGTCGGTAAATCCGTTGCTATTTAGCGAATTTCTAGTTGTGGGTGATTAGTTGTCCAAGCACAACTCCCTCTCGTACAAAATGATAGTCCAACTCGATATGTTTGGTACGGGCATGAAAAACAAGATTGATTATCATAGAAAGAACACTAAGGTTGTCATAGTAGAGCATTGAATGAGATGTCACTGGAATATAAAGATCTTTTAGAATAAAGGTTAACCACATAAGTTCAACTATTGTATTGGCTATGGCACGATACTCAGCTTCAGTACTGAAGTGTGATATTGTTTGTTGTTTCTTAACACATTAGGAGTTGAGGTTTTTGCAAAGAAAAATACAGTATCTAGTGGTGGAACGCCTAGTAGTAAGGCAACCTATCCAATTTGCATTCAAAAAGGCAAAGAGATAAAGTGAAGTATTGGAAAAAAAAGGTAATCCCATACTATGAGTTCCTTTGATGTATTACATGATTTGTCTAACCATTTTTAGAAGTGTTGTATTTAGTGCACTAAATGCATGAATTGAGACATATAATTAAATGAAAGATCTGGACATATTAATGTGAGATATTGTAATAAACTAACTAGTCCTTTTAAAGTAACTAGGGTTTTCTAGGAGAGTATCGATTAATGAGACTTTTGTTTTTGCTTCAAGAGGTGTGCTTATGGGTTTGCAATCTGTCATTGTTTCTCGTCTAAGTATAATTAGTGCATAATATGTCTAAGATAAGTGAAGTGATTGTCTTAGAGACTTCAATGCCAAGGAATTTATAAATAGGTATAAATTCACCACTTAAGAGTTGGATGAAATTGCTAACAAGAGCTTCTATAGATCTCGTGAGTAATAGATCATCTATATAAAGTAAAAGCATTAGTAAGCTATGTTCAGAGTGAAAAATAAACAAAGATGGATCGGCTAAGCTACAAATCAATCTATTTTTAATATAGGGTGCATTACTGGAAGCAACTTATGAGTGTTCAACCTTATTTTTATCATAATCTTGAATCACCTTATCACTTCATCTACTCACATAGTAGCTGATGTCATTAGATTATGTATTGTTAACACCTTTTTCCATTTACATATAAATATAAATAAATAGTGTTTCAAATAAAACCTATTAATAACAGATTTTTTCATATATAAAGACTCCAACTTGATCTATAAATAGCACTAGTCTTTTAACTAAGAATTTCATGTAGATACTCATTAGATAAATAAAAATGAATATCTATCAAGGCTATTTCATTTATATATTTCTTTTGATCATTTTTCATCTTTATATTCATCTTCTCTCCTTACTCAACAATGCCTTTTGCAACCTTTTTTGCATTAGAATAGTGAGTATTTTTCATTGCTATAACTCAAAACTGGTTAGTATGATCAAATTTATCAACCTTAAATTTCGCAATCATCTTATTTAAATTAACCTTAAATCGAGCTCCTTGACTAGATTGTTTTTGAAACCCCAAGCAATATAAGCAATAACCGAAAATAAAAAGGACATGAAAAAATTGTTGTGGTTTGGTAAAGCCTATTTAACAAAATTTAAACTACAAGAATTAGAGATCTCACCTATTAATTAAGGCATCCACAAATACCTCACTATCTAAAACATGGTTATAACAAAAAAAACTCATACAAGAAATATCACAATATTTTTATTTTTTTTCACATCCTATACAAAAATAAAACATCTACTAGACTAAATAAATAATGTCATGATTTAACATTGAAGAATATAGCTCAACTGATCAGATCTTGAGTTTGCTCCCTAGAAGTTACGAGTTCGAGTGCCACAAACCTCAGAGCCACTGGAGACTTACCTTGTCGTTAATTTCAGGGCCTCAAGGGATTAGTCGAGGTGCGAGTAAGATAACCTGGACACTCACGATTATCAAAAAAAAAATATCATGACTTTCTCAATTTTAGCATCTACCTTTGTGTGTGAGTGTTAATTTAAAAGATATGCTACTTCAAAATCGTATCATTCTTGTGAAATATAATAAAATTATGGGGAGAAGATGATTCTTCTTTATTTCCCCCCTCAAAACTCACCTAAAATATCTCAATTATTAAACAAAAAAACACATTTGATTGACATAAAGACAAATATTATCAATTAAATGATCCATATCTTAAAGTTTGCTCATGCACGAGAATATGCACAAAATCATTTGAGACTCCATGTACCTGTTGATTTGGAAATGAAATTGCTCCAAACTCTTATTGTTTCACGCTTGAATTCGAGTCCTTCCATAAAGATAGAAATACATAACCCTTTGGCTAGGTGTGAGAGCATATACAAAAATCTACACTTTGCCTCGTGCCTTGTAGTTTATTGTTCAAAACTTCTTCTTCTTCTTTGTTTTAATTATTTCTAACTATAGAGGTATTGTGATTTGAAATTAAAGTCTCCATCCAATAAAACTCTGACACCTAACAGATCTTCCTTTTCCATGCCACAAATCCAAACATAATTTTTTATGGCTAGCAAAACTTCTTGTCGGACAAGTTGTGATTAACTCTTGTACCAGGAAAGATTGCAAGACAATCATTTGTTTGGCAGTGTGGTTGCGGTTACTTTTTAAATAGCTTTTTGTGTTAAAATACATATCAATGATATTTTTTTATTTTTTAAAAATTATTTTTGACATCAGCACATTAAAATGATTTGAAAACACTAAAAATATATTAATTTGAAGTTAATAAAAAAATAAAAATTTTTCAAATTTTATCAAAAGCGCTTTTGAAACGCAGAAACAAACAGTATGGTTAAGGAGATATGTTTTTTATTTTATTTATTCAAATCTTATAACTTGTGTCTAAAACAATTTATTAAACTTCTCTAAATGTATGAGATAATTCATACGAAGAGACTGTTTTTAAAATTATTTATCTCAACTGACGATCGACGAATAATAGATTCGAAAGTAATTTTTAGCATTAAAAAAATTGCAAAAGTACAAAAAAATATCTTAAAATGTTTTGAAAACCCATCCCATTGGTGGAGAATCGTTTTCCCAAAGCAGTTAGATGAAGTTGACGTCGAATCGAGCCCCCGAATCGTTTTCCTAAAGCAGTTGAGCCCCCCAAACCCCAGTAGTCTCCATCATTGGCCGTAAATCATAATCCTTGCTTTGGCCCGCATGAAAATTTATTATTATTATTATTATTATTATTAATGTGAATATCCGGTTAAACTTGCTTGTATTTGAATGTCTGGTTAAACTTACTTGTATTTTAACTAATTTTACAGATCTTGAAGTTAATGATCATATAAACATTTAGTGATTATCATATTTATAATTACAGGGTTCGAACCTAAAATCATAAAAAAACAAACCCCTTCTTCTCAAATTTTTATTATTAGGTCACCCACTAGATGGTTAATGAAATTCACCATTATTCTAAAAGTTAATAAAAAATAATAATTTATAAATTTTAATATGAAATTAATATTTAAAATGCTTAACACCTTAAGCTAAAAAAGAAAAACAATTGGTTTAATTGGACAACCAAGAGATAAAAATAATTTTGAATTTGGTGATGAGTTCTTTCCGCCGCAAAAGACCGATGGAAGAAAAGTTTTATGAAAAAAAAAAATTTAATTTTTTTTAATTTTTTTTTAAAAAATATTTTTCATTCTTTATTTTTTTTCTTATTTTGTTTAGGAAATCAATATAGCCCAGTAATTTTATTTTTCCTATACCATATATAATTATACTCTATAATTATTTATTAATATTTTTTTCTCTTTAAGATAATAACACTGTTTAGTTTGAATTTTGTAACAAAACTTTTCAAGAATAGTTTTATGTGGAAAACCTTTTCTGGCTGATTTATGTATTGTTGGATTTATTGTATTGTTTCCATCGTATTAATTCGAATTAGAGTCTCCATCCAATTATACTCTGACACCTAACATCAATCCACAAGGTCTTTAACCATCAAACCTTCTTTTTCTAAGCGACAAGTCCAAACATAATCTTCTATGAACAGGAAAAGGAATCTGAAATGTGGTGTTCTTCACTTTTTAAAAATCAATCCCAGTGGCTGAGAATCGATTTGCTAAAGCAGTGAGACGGAGCTGATGTCGAATTGAACCAAGGAGCACAAAACAGCCCCCCACCTCCTAAAGTAGTCTCCATCATCGGCCTAAACGATAGCCAATGATGGAGAATTCACCAGCAAAAAGACTCCTGAATTTACATTGATTCGACATGGATAATATGTATGATTGATCCCAGAGTGAATTGTGCAAGATAATATCATGCTTGCATCACATTTTCAGCCTTTAATTTTGAATTTACTTCATTTATATATATATATATATATATATATATATATATATATGTTTCTTGAGGCTATTGCAAGGATGTAGAATTCAATAAAATGGATATATATACATTGCATAGATTATAAATCTATAATCATGAGAAAAAATGGAGCCATAATTGTTATATTATAATGAAATACAATTTAAAAGTCGAAGGTGATTGCAGCTTATGCCGGTCGAAAACTCATGATGAAAATTTCAAATATTATACTTAGCATCAGTTCAATCTCTTGGGAATTAACTTGAGATCAAAATTTTCATGCGTGTGAAATCAGGCCATAATCAAAGCATCTTATGTCGAAATCGAAAGGTGCAATGCCCCTCGGCAACATACCATACCATTAACAAGAATTTCATTAAGAATGGCTATGTTTACATGTGTGCTCTTATAATAATAATAATGTTTGGGAACACAGTTTTTTAAAATTTTAAGATATTTTTTATTTAAAATTAATTTTTTATGCTTTTAAATCTTTTTAATAAAAAATAAAAAATATATATTATTTAATATATTTTTTAAAAAAATTACTTTGAATTATATCTACTGTAACACTCTTAACTCTCAATCACAGTCGATGTGAAGTCTCGTAGCTGTGGACAAGAACCCACAACTTCTGCCCCCCTTCAAACTATCATTATAGATGAACACAACTAGTTGTGGGGTACCTTAATAATTTCTCTATTTGCATACTTTGGAAAGTCCATCCAAAGAAATTGGTTGGAATTTCTGTTGGGACCATCTGCAATTATTTTCTTACATGTAAACGCAATCCAGTGTTGAATGCCATTACAAGGAACAACACTGCTAGCCCAAAAAGATACGGTGGAGGCAAAGCAGTACTGGTCCACACTCATTTTGACTCCCTCCTCCACCTACCGGCCGAAAAAAATCCAATTTGAGCATGTTTGATGAAGCTCCGACCATGGGCGGCGTTCTCACTATTCTGTGATTATTAAACATGAATGATCTTTCTAAACATCATCTGCTGGTTTTTGTTTTCAGAATTTCAGATAAAATGAAATCTTATTTTCTACTATAACAATATGTTTTTCTATAATTTGAAAAATAAGATAAAATCTCGCCTTTTCTGCAGTTGTGATAAATATAATAGGATTCTTAGCTGTAGAAATAGCATTACTTGGTTCTTAACATATTTTCATACAGATTCTCAAAGAATTGGCCCAATTATCAAATAGGTTCTTAGTAACTTCTAGGCCGGCCATCCTAATACATGGCATTCAGGCCATTTTCCGGCTACCCATGAGTGGCCTGAAGTGTTGGACCTTGAAGAAGGGATGTTAACCAAATTATTTGGGAGTTAATTATCCAAACTTTTTTTTTATATATAAATTTGACTAAAAATTACAAAAAAGAGTTTCTGCTAACAAACATGTTCTTGTCCCAATCTAATCCTTACCTAACATTGGCCTAAATGTTGGCTAGCGGAAGCCACGTTAAAACGGAGGCCAGGATTGGGCTCTATGGAGATATCAAAGTAATAGAGGCTTAAGTTTACAGGCTGGATCTTCTTCCAAATAGCCGAAAGTTCTCTCATCCACCTTTCTCACTGGTGGTTGAGCAACTTGATTCACGCCGGCATCGGAAAGCATCAGGCCCATAAATTGAGAAAGTATAAAACTCTCTCCTATTTGTCGTGGGTAGGCCTGAAGGCCACATATAACATCGAGGGTTCTTTACAGAATCCACTCTACCATGCCCCGTGGTTTATTTACAGAATCCACTCTGAAAA
>Ga0325402_1006583_pt1 | contig 10999 bp, 5 predicted proteins | sample PopdelMetagenome_22_FD_207212 | JGI IMG/M metagenome (GOLD analysis project Ga0325402, IMG submission 207212) | Populus deltoides microbial communities from Bellville, Georgia, United States - Xylem-PdKOR-R3 | ecosystem: Host-associated > Plants > Phyllosphere > Stem > Wood/Secondary xylem...
TATCGTTCATGTCGGAAGTGTTTTTCCATCGCTTGCATGGATGTTGATGGGTATTTGGTTTTACAGTCTCTTATCTTTGGAAATAGTACTGTGGATAATGGTGCGTGGAGTTTTTATGTTTGTAAATACTAATGATGGTTCGTGTTCTTTGGTTTCAGTCTTTGATTGCTGCTATTGTATGGATACTTTTCAAGAGGAAGAATATAAAGTGTACATACGAGGCATAGTGGGTAAGCTTCGTAACCATTTGCCTGATGCTTCATTTATGGTGTTTAATTTCCAAGAAGGTGAAAATCAAAGTCAGATTGGTAGTGTATTGTCTGAATTTGACATGACTGTGATGGACTATCCTCGGCACTATGAAAGTTTCCCCTTGCTCTCAATGGAGATGATTCATCATTCCTTGCGGTCTAGCGAAAGCTGGTTGTCACTTGGGCAACAAAATGTGGTCTTGATGCATTGCGAACGAGGGGGGTGGCCAGTTCTGGCTTTCATGCTAGCTGCATTATTGCTATACGGGAAGCAGTTCACTGGTGAGCAGAGAACCTTAGACATGATTTACAAGCAAGGGCCTCGAGAGCTTTTACATCTGATGTCCCCTATTAATCCATTACCTTCGCAATTGAGGTACTTACAGTATGTATCAAGGAGGAACATGGGAACACAATGGCCTCCGCTGGATAGAGCACTTACATTGGATTGCATTATTCTTAGAGTCATTCCTTGTATGGATACAGAGGGGGGTTGCCGGCCAATATTTAGGATACATGGACAAGACCTTTTTATGGTTGTTGATAGGACTCCTAAAGTTCTGTTCTCAACACCAAAAAGGAGCAGATTTGTCCAGCATTACAAGCAGGTAGGTCAAGTTTCTTCAATTTGGACACTTTCTTATACATTTTGATTTGAAAAGTTATTTTGTATTTTTTTCCAGATCAGAAAGCAATCTTCTTATCATTGTTTATGCTGTTCTACGTTACTTAAATTAGACGCTTTTCTAGGATCCGCCTTACTTTTAGAAGCAGTAATGATACAGCTGAATTTCTTTGTAAAAGTGTGGTCTGTATATTTTCCCCCCCATCTGATTGACCTTTTCAGTTGGCAATGCTATTCCGTGTTTTTCTAATTATGATGGTTATTAGCAAAGAGTTGTTACAACTAACACTCATGTTATATTTGTTGATGTAAAGTTTTCTGTGCGTGCTTTCAAATTCTTCTTTTATTTTGGCAGGCAGATTGTGAATTGGTTAAAATTGACATTAATTGTCATATCCAAGGTGATGTTGTCATGGAGTGTATTAACTTGGACAGTGATCACGAGAGGGAACAGATGATGTTTCGGGTCATGTTTAATACTTCCTTTATAAGTTCAAATATCTTGATGCTTAATCGTGATGAAATCGACACCTTATGGGATGCAAAGGATCAATTTCCCAAGGACTTCAGCGCAGAGGTATTCAGTTATCTTTTGTTTCTAGAAATTTACAATGTCTAGTGGTGATTAATTGTTCTTGGTTTGGATTCAGGTTCTTTTCTCAGAGATGGATTCTAGTACTCCTATTGGTGCAATTGATTTGCCTGGTTTAGAAGAGAAAGATGGCATACCTGTGGAAGTGTTTCCCAGAGTTCACGAGATTTTCAGCAATATGGACTGGCCAGATACAAAAACTGATGTAGCACAAAATATGCATCATCATATCATAGAACCCCAAGAAAATTTGGACAGCTCTCCCCAGAGGGCAGAAGGAGGAAGTGTACTGATGGAATCAACCTTTGTCAGAGTTCAAGAGAAACCGAAACTAAATGAATCAGAAAACAAGACTCCAAGTCCCACTTCCATTACCCTGGTGAAACAATCCACTCTCTCTTGCAAACCATTTTCAGATACAAATTCAGCAAGAGAGGAGGCTGAACCCCAAGAACTAAAGGTTGCCCTCCAATCTATGCCCTCTATTAAATCATCTCCTGATGCAAATTCAGCTAGGGAGAAGGTAGAACCCCAAGAACTGAAGGTTGCTTGCCAATCTACGCTCTCTATTAAGCCATCTTCAGATGCAATTTCAACTCAAAAGAAGGTTGAGCCACAAGAGCTCCAGGTTGCTCTCCAATGGCCAGCTCAATCTAAGATCATATCACAGCGAGTACCCCAGAGATCACTCTGTTCTCCAGTTTCCTACGGCAATAACTTACAGGGCTTACCTGTGCCTATGTCAAGATACCACAGTGCACCCTCTGCCCTTGGAATTACAGCTTTGTTGCATGATCATGCTGTATCTAAAGGCGAAGAAGTCGTGCGTCCAGTGACATTATCTCTTCCTTCCCCAGCTATTTCATCTCCAGTCACAGGTGTGCTTAAACCTCCACCACTCAATAATGTGTCTGCTCCAAGGACACCACCACTTCCTACACCATTGCAATCTTCATTTGAAGCTCCTGAAACAACAGAAAGGCCTTCTCCAACATGTCATATTCCTCCAGCTATTCCTCAACCTATTTCAATTTCTTCTCCCGTCACAGATCCACCCAAACCTGCACAACTCAATCATGTGGCTGCTCCGGGGACACCACCATGCCCTCTTAACCCATTGCAATCATCAATTGAAGCTCCCAAAACTACAAAATTTTTTTCCGGTGCTTGTCATATTCCTCCTCAATCCAGAGGAACAGATTCTCTACTTAATCAACATCCTCAACCAACATCAGACAGTATCCACTCACCATTGTTTCCTTCTGTTCTCTCTTCTCTTTCTTATTCTTCTTCTCCTGTTATCAAGAGTTCATCTTCAGCTCCCCCGGCTCCTCCTCCACCCCCTTCTTTTTCAAAGGCATCCCCATCTCCTTCCACCAAGAAATCATTCCCAACTCCCCCTCCCCCTCCCCCTCCCCCTCCTCTGCCTCCTTTTACAGCAGCATCTCCATCTTCCACTAACAGGAACTCGTATTCAGCCCCCCCTCCTCTACCTCCTGGAATGGCTTCAAAGGTTGCCAGCTCAGGTACTGCACAGTCTGGGAAGAACTTGGCTGTTGTGCCTGGACCGCCACCACCACCACCACCTCCTCCTCCTCCTCCTCCTCCTCTACATCCTGGATCTGCCCTGGGCCCTGCAAATGCTCCTTCAGTGCCACCACCACCACCCCCCCCTCCTAGTTCTGTTGCAAAAGCTTCTTCATTTAATAATGCCGCACATATTCCTCCTGTGCCACCTCCTGATCTTTTGACTAAAGGGTTGTCAAGAACTAGCAGCGTCTCCTCACCTCCTCTACATTCTGGATCTGCCCTGGGTCCTGCTAATGCTCCTTCAGTGCCACCACCACCCCCTCCTACTAGTTCTGTTGCTAAAACTTCTTCATTTAAAAATGTCGCGCATATTCCTCCTGTGCCACCTCCTCCTGCCCCTTTGACTAAAGGGTTGTCAAGAACTAGCAGTGTCTCCTCACCATCTCATGCTGGAGTTAGTAATGGAAATGTGCCTTCAGTTCCTGGACCACCATCTGGTGCTCCATTTAGTGCAAAGGGGCAGGGCATGTTACGTATAAATGCAAAAAATCAACCCAGAAAAGCCAACCTGAAGCCTTATCATTGGTTAAAATTAACCAGGGCCATGTCAGGAAGTTTGTGGGCTGAGGCACAAAAAGCTGATGAAGCTTCCAAGTATGCATCCTTTTGTTTTATTGCTGTATCTTAAAATTTTTTTCCACTAGTATCTCTGTGTTGCCACTAATTAAACCTTGTCCAATTTGTCTGTGCTAGGGCTCCTGAGTTTGACATATCAGAACTTGAGACTCTTTTCTCAGCAGCTGCTCCAAATTATGATTGTGGGAGCACAGCAGGGAAATCAAATCGACGCACCTTGGGACATAAATCTGATAAAATCCAGCTGGTAATCAGTGTGCTATCATGGAGTGGGGCCTATGCTTAATTCTATTGATTGCATAACTTACATTTATTAATGCCATGTTTTAAATTCACTACACGGGGCAAGATATGTCCCAACCAGCTGCCCATTTTAGCTTTGCTTATTTTTGACTAACAAGCATCCACAGTGCCATTGTGTTTAGTTTCGCTAATACTTGTATATAATTATAGATTCCTTATAAAGGAAGTCAGCTCTAAGTGGGTTGCGTTTCTAGTGCAGCCATGTAGGATTAGGATTGGGTTTCTCCAGTTGATTGATTTTGATCATCTTCAGTGTAGGCTAGGATAATCGGTTTTCCAAAACTTTATCAATTGCTCAATTGTTGTTAATAGTCCAAAGTTATCTGTTTAATAGTGTTTTAAAGAAAGAGATTAATACGAAACTTTTCACCAGAACAATTCATTTGGTTGCAAGAACACTCTTCTTTGGTTTGTTTTGCAATTACTGGAACTGTATTTATTGCAAGCTCACACATTCAGTGCTTGATCATGCATTTTTGCTGTGTATACTGGATTCTGGATAGCAGTGAAAAAATAGCAAACCATCTCATTTAAATTCATTTCTTCATGAGGTATTTACTGGTTCTGCAGATTGAACTGAGACGGGCATATAATTGTGAGATCATGCTTTCAAAGGTTAAAATTCCTCTGCCAGACCTGATGGTAAGCTGAACCTTGTTGCGGTTGTTTGAGCTAAATTTTTCTTAAAACAATACAGTATTTAGACTGTAGGCTGCAATTTCAAAGCTGACAAGATTTTTATAATTATTTTGTGTTCAAAGCTTCTGTAGCTATCCATGAACACGTGAATGTTTGTCATAGTGCCTTCATTATGGTGATTGATAACTTAGGTTTTCTTGTTATTCCATCTACCTAGCATTCCTATGTGATTCCTTTGGAATTTCCACATACACCAGCCTTCATGCTGTTGTAATTAGTTCACCTGGAATCTACTAAATGATGATGTGTAATTGGTTTTGAATTTGAGAAAACATGTTAACCCTGATAACTGGTCCTTTTAATGTAAATGAACGAAGACATACTTTTTCTGCTGAAGTTTGCTATGCATGCTGCATTCATATCAGAGTTTTAACTGCTTAAATGATTTTGGTCGGTTCTCTTATGTCCTTGCTTCTCTAACTGTCTTACAGGGTTCAGTTCTTGCTTTGGATGATACAGCATTGGATATTGATCAGGTTGATAGCCTTATTAAGTTTTGTCCAACAAAAGAGGAGATGGAATTACTCAAGGTATTAAAAATACATGTGCTGCTTATTTAGTTTTTTATGCCCATAAATCCTTCACTACCTCACACGAGAGCTTTAAACTGCCACCACCAATTAATTATTTTTCTATTTGTTCATAATTTAAAACATTGATTAGCAAAAGCAATCCCCCATGTTCATTGAGTTAAAAATCAGAATTTCTCACATTCAGGGTTATAATGGAGATAAAGAGAACTTGGGAAAATGTGAACAGGTGAGTGAAGTATTGATTTTTCGCATTAACTTTCTTGTTCACATTATTGTATTTCTAGCTTTTTATAGTTCGTGCCCTTGTTACAAATGAAATGCAAAAAAGTTGGCTTATATGCTACTCTCCTTGCTCTTTACTCCTTTTAATCCATTAATCAACCAGCTGGCACTGAATAATACTTATTGACATTCATGAACTTTTGGCTTCCTATTTTTGTTGCATATCCTTGGAAACAAATCATGAAATGTGCTGCAATGTGGTTTGAGAATATCCACTCCAGACATATATTGGTCTTGTATTCTAATTTAACTCCTGCATTTTTCACAATAGTTTTTCTTGGAAATGATGAAAGTGCCACGTGCAGAGTCAAAGCTAAGAGTTTTTTCATTTAAGATACAATTCCAATCCCAGGTTAGAGGGCAATCTCTTTCGTTGTTATTTGTAGTTTTTGGCAATAGAGGTCCCTGTGGTTCAATGATTCAGTCGTACTGGACCATGTGGTTTTGAAAGGGCAATTGGATCATTGAAATTTTGGACCCGGGTCAAAGTCCCCCCCCTCCAATTTTTTTCAGAAATTTCTGTTAATAATTTTTTGCTTAAGGGCACATGACATCCACTGATTGCTGGAGATTTTGGTCATCATTGACCAAATTTGACCGCTGATTATTAACTTTAATGGAATTTGGTAACGGAATTGGATGGACGGATAATCTATGTCCAAAAAATCAAATCTTAAGACCCAATTTCCCTTTTCTGAACCATAGGGTTCAATGTGACTGGAGCATAGAAGCATAGGGACCAGTGCTACAGAAAAAACCATTGTTTGCAAATATTCAGCTCTTGTCTTGGACCTATTTCAGGTTTCTGATCTCAGAGGCAATTTGAATGTTATAAATTCAGCTTCTGAAGAGGCAAGTCGGATCTTTTTACTTCAGTTTTTTCCAGCAGTGCTAGTTCTCTGAAGATTTTCATCTCTTAGAGCATTTCCAATCATGTATTTTATCAGATCAGGAGCTCAGCAAAGTTGAAAAGGATCATGCAGACTATTCTTTCCCTTGGTAATGCTCTCAACCATGGTACTGCAAGGGGTAAGTTAATGGGTTGCAACTTCATCGGTTAGTATCCTGTTGTAACAACCACCCTAGAGAATATGAATCAGACATATCAGTATTGCACATTAGTTTTTGCCCATAGTAGAAAAGTCTAACAAATAGCTTGTTAGAGACAGCCACTAAGTTAATGGGTTGCAACTTCATCGGTTAGTATCCTGTTGTGACAGCCACCCTAGAGAATATGAATCAGACATATCAGTATTGCACATTAGTTTGTGCCCATAATAGAAAAGTCTAACAAATAGCTTGTTAGAGACAGCCACTAATCTAATCTAGAGGATTTGTTTTTGCTAAACCATAACTACTGATGACTTTCTTTGTGTCTGGTTTTTATGTTTTTTACTTACTAGAAACCTAATATTTTTTTTTAAATAAGATGCCGAATAACCTCCTCCTGTATAATCGCAAGTCTTTTAGATCCTAACATATACTGTAGGATATTGTAACTTTTTCATTGCAAAATGCCAAGCTTTTACTATAAATCCCTTTTATGCTCTGTGTTCATACTTAATAAGCTAGTTGATCCAGAACACTATCACCCAGAAAGTGATTAGAGCTAAAGAAATAACAAGATAGATAACTATACCTTACACCCTGAAGAATGTGATTTTGTAATTACATTGAGATTGAAATGTTATACTTGAACTTGGACTTGAAGATCATATGGTTGGGCATGCACCGTACATGTATTGTCAATCAAACAAGTAGCCCTTGTTAATATGCAGAAGGTTTTAATCTGACATTGAAGATCTTATTTGATGAGATTAATTTCAGGATTTTGGGAGCTAATCCCTATGCCTATCTTATTCTTGTGTTTCTCTCATATCCTCTCGATGTGCTTGCATCATCTGGATTTGTTCTTTTAGAAAATTTATAATTTCATTGCTCTAGGTTCTGCTGTTGGATTTCGATTGGATAGTCTCCTCAAACTCACTGATACACGAGCTCGAAACAACAAGATGACTCTCATGCATTATCTTTGTAAGGTACAGTATTTCCTTTTAAATTGAATTGTAGTTTAAAACATGAAGAAACGAAAATACTAAAATTAAACCCCATATTTTTCCTAAGCAACTTAAAAAATATAGTGGGCCCACATCATACTCCTAAAGCTTAAATAAGTCTCGTCACTCGGACAAAACAGATGAGAAATGTTTCTGTATTTAGGATGGTTAATAAATGAAAAGTTTGTCATGCTGTATCTTTGGATTTACCTTTTTAGTGGCATCAAGGTTCTAATGACTGAAAGACTGTATACTCTGAAATGTAATTGAATAATTTTTTCTTCTTAACTGATAAGATGACAATTGATGCTTATACCCAGAGGGCATTTGTTTAGTGTAAAATACTTTTCCAGAAAATGTTTTTCTGATTTTTCTGTGTTTGTTTTTTGTAAAATATTTTACAGGAAAATCAATCAACTTAAAATATTTTATAGTCAACCTTTAAACTTAGTTTATTTATTAAAAATTATTTCCAACTCATGAATTTCTATAAAATATTTTACAAACAGTCACAATATCATCCAATAGTTTCAACCATCATTACCTCGACCATCACCACCACCACCTCTATTGTCGCCCTCACCACCCCACCACCACTACCATCACTTCATTATCAGAACACATCTACATAATTCTACCACTAACATACTTTTCAATCTTTACTTACCCAACATCATAAAATATTTTTCTTATAAAATGTTTTACGCAAAGCATTTTTCATGTAAAATATTTTCCATCCATACAATATTTTATGCAAAACAAACGCTCTTTGAAACCTGTCTTGTTGAGCTAGCTTAAATGCATATAACGATGATGAATCTTGAAATCTAATCCTCAGAGAGCGTGAATCTGTTTTTCCTTTCCTTTTCTTTTTGGCAAAGAAATATATTTGCAATTGTTAACTTTTTTGCAGAACTTTCCTATATTTTGTGCTCACTGAACATTCGAGGATGCCAAATAAATGGAGAATAAAACTTCATACAAAAATATTTTTTTGGGTTTGGTGTCGAATCTTTTTATATGAATTTTAGGTACTGGCAGAAAAGCTTCCAGAACTGCTAGATTTTTCGAAGGATCTTGTGAATTTGGAGGCTGCAACAAAAGTAATCCTCCTCCTCCTCCTCCTCCTTTGTGTGTATGTGTTTTTTGTTGGAAATTTCAGTTTCCATTACATTGTTTGCTTGCTAAGCTATATGTTGTATTTTGTGCAGATACAATTGAAATATTTGGCAGAGGAAATGCAAGCTGTTAGTAAAGGACTTGAAAAAGTTATGCAGGAATTGACTGCTTCAGAGAATGATGGTTTGGTCTCAGAAAGTTTTTGCAATGCAAGTCTTTTTCAGCTACTCTCTTCACTGTGGATAAAGGTTTCTTAGGATTTGTTACCGGAATTGCCTGCAGTTAATGGAATTACTCACCATTGGCATGCATGCAGGCACACATGCACACTGAATATCCTTTACCTTGGCAGATTGTACTCATTAATATCTTTTTCTCTTGTCCCTCGGAAATGTTCAGAATCTCAAGGTTTTTCTTGCTTTTGCTGAAAGTGAAGTGAGGTCTTTGGCTTCCCTTTATTCCTCCGTGGTATGTATATGAACTTTTGTTTTGACCAGCTTGACTTTGAACAAGAATGCTGTGCTTCAACTTGAACACTCATTGCCAGTGATTTTTGTTTTCCGAATTTGAATGTTCTAGGGTAGAAATGCAGATGCACTGGCTTTTTATTTTGGGGAAGATCCGGCACGTTGCCCATTTGAGCAAGGTATTTTCCAGTATTTACTAACTTTGTTAAAATGGATATCCCACATAGATTCCAATTTCTGCAGCTCTCTCTTATTCTAGGAATCTGAATGGTGTCAGTTAGGCTGCAATATTTTAATTTTCAGCCCATCATTAGTAATGCTGTATTCAATAATTACTAAATTAACACTCTTCACTGTACAGTTTTTGCATATGTATACATGTGCATATCCATGTTTTCTGTGTGTATGGTTATGATATTTATGCGATGCTTAAATATTATCATTGGCTCTTGAATGTCATTTGTATACTTGGGGACCTCTCACTTTCTATCTTCGTTCTATAGTTGTGTCCACTCTGCTCAATTTTGTGAGGATGTTCGTCCGAGCACATGATGAAAACAAAAAACAACTTGAATTGGGAAAGAAAAAAGCAGAAAAGGATGCTCAAAATGAGAAGTCCATGATGGCTTCTCCGAGAAAGCTGTCCGAAAATTTGGTACAGACACCTATCAAAAGTGGGATCTTCAAATGATCAAGTGCCGTGAACACCATATTCTGCCAATCCAATCAGGACCTGTTCTCTTACAGACATCACCATTGCCCACCATGGTTGAAGGCCCGTTACAAGCAAGCTGAGGCACTCCCTAAAAGGGCAAAACTAGAATTCAAATCCAGAGAAGTGTTATACATTGCAGGAAGAATTAAGCACTTAAATGCAGGTGTACATGGCGGGGACGGATACTCAGTGTTTTGTGGCAACCATTTCTTACATGCTTGTGTGTTTCGGGGTTCTTCACTTCCGTTGCTGTTTCAGTGTTATCCTTATACTTCATCCGCACCATTGTTTACAAAGTTGCTTTGCTTTTGGAGCACAGATGTTGGCAATCTTTGAAGACAAAGTGCAAGACACTAGAATCTTGTTGTCAAGATCGGTTATAGTTCGGTTTTCCATATTTCATATGGGTAGCTAGATGGTAGGAGTGTTGTTTGTTATGTACATTTTGATGTATAGTGATGTAAATGTCTATATGTAGTCATTGTTGAATACCACGATTCATCAAGAGCCTCATTTCTCAAAGAAACGAAGAATGACAACGTAGTTTCCAATTGGATGGGATAATTGTCTAAAGCCATTGTCAACAACGAGGTATAGAGTTACTAATAGCAAAATAAATAAATAAATAAACTTCTAGAGACAAATGTATTAAGGCAGGATCAAATATTGGTGTGCCATCTTTGTTGCCTTGAGAAAATCCCCAAGAACCGAGCCATGACCATGTCTTTACAGGAACTGGTTAGCAGACTACCAGCAGTACCTGGATAAAAAGATCCCATGAAGCTCCTTTGAGTTGTCTCTGAGATATAAGAGCTAGAAATATTCTTGTTTTGCTAGATATTTTATATATATTTTTTAATACATTGTCACTTGATCTCCTATACTAAAAAAAACATTTCAATGATCATGTATACAGAGAGAGTCAAGCCCCTGACTGAAGAACTCATATCTCTTTGAAAAAAAACCCCCCCTAATACACTATAAAATAAAGTATCTCCTACTGCAAAATATTCGTCGGGAAAACATGATCATGAGAGCGTCGCGGTCTGCAGATTTGGACTCAAAGCTGAAGACGTCTTTGCTGACGAAATTTGCTACATGGTTCGACTATGAAGATTTTTATTGAAGTTGAAACCATTACAAGTTTTAAAGAATTTTTAAGCTTAAATCCTAAATCTTCATAAATTTCT
>Ga0325402_1006584_pt1 | contig 10998 bp, 4 predicted proteins | sample PopdelMetagenome_22_FD_207212 | JGI IMG/M metagenome (GOLD analysis project Ga0325402, IMG submission 207212) | Populus deltoides microbial communities from Bellville, Georgia, United States - Xylem-PdKOR-R3 | ecosystem: Host-associated > Plants > Phyllosphere > Stem > Wood/Secondary xylem...
TCTTGAAGTATATATGAGAGTCTTAACAGTGGTATCTTGGAAAATGTCATTCCATTTTATTTTCATCAACATATATTCTCCGACGCTACTTTGGTTGATACTTGAAGATTGTTATTTTTTAGTTTATTTTAAATTTTTTAAAAAAATATCGAGATTTTCTTTTATTTTTTTACTTCAAATTAATTTTTTTGATATTTTCATATCGTTTTAATGTGATGATGTAAAAAATAAATTTTATAAAATAAAAAAATATATTATCTCAATGTATTTCTTAATAAAAAAACATTTTGGAAAACAACAGCTACCACGATACCAATTATTATTGAAATTAAAGTGAAAACAGCTTTGTTTTATGTTATTTTAAATGATATTCTACTCTCATTCAAAATAAGTGAAAATCTTTTTTTATTATTATTATTAATATAGGTATTCGGATCAGCTTGCGCATATCTCGACTAATCTCACAAGCTCTGAAGTTAACGATCATGTAAGTCTCCAGTTGCCCTGAAATTTGTGGGACTCGAACTAATGACCTCTAGAAAGCAAACCTAGAATCTGGTCAGTTAAGCTATATTTATCGGGGTTAAATAAGTGAAAATCTTGTTTAAGGATTACATGAGTAATGAACAGTGCCTTTCACCCAGGAGACCAGAGAAGAGATCGACACATCCACAAGACAGAATGGAAAAACAGGAATATTTATCCGCTGGTAATTAAATCATTGTTTACACGATGAATATATATTATCACAATAAATGGAACTTTAATCCACCAAAATGGGCCATAATTTATGTGCATGGAAGCACCTCAATTCTTTCAGGAAAGCTCATGTTACTGGCGATCCGGAGAAGTTTTGAAACAAGGGGCAGGAACTCCCTAATAAAACGAAACACGGTTCTTGGCTAAGAAAGACAGCACGATGAAGTCTCAATTCTCCAGGGCCCCGCCCCAATCAGACCAAAGGAACGCAGCTGTACTGATATACTTGAGCTTGTAATAATAAATAATTCTAAACAGTGAGGTGTTGATTTATTATAATTAAATATGAATTATATAAATAACCCAATAAAGATGTCTATAAATTATTGGGATAAATCTAAATTCAAAAAAAGATTTGGTCAAGCTAAATAAATTTAAAAAACTATAATTTTTAATTTAACTATTGGATCGTGCTGAAATTTTTTACAAGAGTTTTTAGAAACTATTTTTCTTAAAATAAATATAAAATCACTACTCCAACTACCGTAAATCAAAAATCTTAAAAATTTAAAAATCTTACTCAACGCCTGATTTTGATAATTTTTTGTGATTTTCTTTTTTATTTTCATTTCTCATGCTATTTTTATATTTTATGTTTTTTTTTATTTTGAATTTTTAGTTTTGATTTTTAGTTAAGGTAGAGTTTCTAATCTGTTAAGACTTTGTAAATCAAAAACAAATTTTATCATTATTATTTTTTTAAAAAAAAACCTGCTAACTTAAAGTTTACGTTGGCAATTCTTTTCATCCACTAAAATTCTCATATTCTTTCTTTTTCTTTGTTTTGCTGTCTTCCTGCATCATGTACCTACTAGACTACAATGCTCGCTGAACTCTGCCACCCACCTCCAAGAAACAAAAACAGCAAGAAATCCACAACTAAGTGCAGAAAAATTGAAAATGTCATTGTTATTGCGCCTATACACAAGCAAATACATTTGAGACAAATACTTTTGAATCACTGAAACCGAAAATTCGCAAGCAAAAACCCAGCTTCTGTCACTGGCTTTTAACCACGAGCAATTCACTGTTAGGCCTTCACAAAATGAGCAGATAAAAGTTTTGGAACAGTGAAGCCTGTGAAGGAGTCAATGTCAAAGAGTTCTTTCAGCTTCATGTCACATAGTATTCTCCTCTTGTCAGATGGATCCTTCAAACAAACAGAAAATGGTTTGAGGCACAGTTTAGGTACAGCTCAAAATCAATCTCAAAAGATTTAAAACATCACCGTAACACAACTTCAAGTCTATTAATCTAGAATTTTCTCTTAACAGTAACTCAAAGCCCAACACATTTTATCGCTGTGCATTCTTAAGGGAAAACTTTCGCATAGCGGTAGGTGTGAAAATTCAACATGATGAAAAGCTAACCCCTGACTATCATGTAGAGTTATCCCTAATAATATTTAGAAACTAGAAAAGTAGGCACGACATCATACCATTGTCAGCATCAAGAAGTCCATTATAGGCACAGCGGCCCCTACTAAATTAAAGTTGGCCAAAACAGTAAAAATGGCACTGGCTGAACCTTATCTTTTCAACATGTTCCTATTTTCTCTGCAGATAAGTCAGTGATCCGATCTTTAAGTGTAAACCATCTGGCTACCCACTTTGTAGACAAGAATTTTAGTTCTTTATCAATCTAATAATTTTACAAAGGAAAACCTTTTCCTATCTCCAGTAACAACCATCCCATCTTACACAGTCGATCTCCCATTTTTTTCTTCCTAAAACCGAGTAATCTTGTCTGCTTTCACAGAGCAAGATTTAAATAAGCATATATGGTGAGATTAACATCAGTTGTGTGATTATCCAAAAGAAAAAAACGTCAGTTGTGTCAGCTGGAACAGTTTTTAATGGATAGATTATACTTGTGCAACAGTAGGTGTTCGAAAACACAAACCTCATCTCCACTTATTGGCACACGTCACCGACAATTATCAGATTAAGACATTAAATTACACTGAGCACAGTAACCACATACCTGGAGATTGTTTTGCTTAATGTATTCCCACATTCTCTTGACAACATCAGATCGGGATAATGTACTTTCTCCAGTACCAAGGAACTTTTTTAAAGCATCTGAAAGTTGAAGGGGGGCGAGAAAACCTGAATTGCCTCCCTTCTGCTTCTTCTCTTTTTTGTTTGACTCGTCTTCCTCTGAGATTAATCAGCATAAGGTTAACAAAGGAATCTGTAGACCAGTGAAATGTAAGTGGCTGCTAAATCTTTAATTAAAGGAGATCGGGACACATGCTAACTATTTTGGCTATAACATATAAACTATTACATTTTCATTCCCTTGGCATAGAAAAAGCAGTGGTTGTGTAATTAAAATGCCAGTGAAAGACCAGGTCTGGCCGAAGTGGAAATGAGGCCTAAATTCGGAGAACAAAAGGCAAAATTTCGAGTCAAGTTTAGACTCCAGATAGAAGACATAAGGTTAGAAATGATTGCCAGTTGCTGTGTTATCCAGTCAAAAAAACTCCCATATTTTACATATAAATAAAGCATTCTCGGCAAAATAGCATCATAATTTGATCCGTTACCTTCTTCCCTCACTCGCTTATGTTGCTTTTCATGCTGTTTTGAATTGATTGAAACAACTGTACCATGAGTCGATAAAATAGTTATGGTGAGCTAAACAACAAAGTTAATATATACCAAATCATTCATTATGTTAATTTATGCCTCGCATCCTACATCTAAAGCGCGCAGCAGTAATGTGAAAATTATTGTATGAGAAAAATAAAGGATAGGAGTACCATCTTCCGAGTCCAAGGGCCAAATATGCCTCGAAAGGGCTTTGTTCATTTGAAACATGTTGATGGAACCAACACCGAAAAGAGCCTGCAATGGCTCGTCACAATTTATATTCCGCCTATCACTTGGATCTTGCAAGTTCTTCTCTCTTATGTAGGTCCAAAGTTGCCTGACAACCTAGGAAAAAACTTGATAGTTCACACTGTTGATAATCCCCTAATACCAGATTAGATAATGGCAGATAAAAATAACTTTCTCAGAACTTTCAAGGTATACCTCTGTCCTTGCCAAATGAGGCACCCCAATGAATTCCTGAAGCTGAGGCGAAAGGCTACATAGCTTGCTAAAGCCACCACCTCTTTTCTTGCCTTCATTTTTATTCTCGCTGTATCTGACTTGAATGAAATTAAAAAAGAGCAATTGTAAGAATAGTGATAAGAGCAGCAGATCAGGACCATGTTTCTATAAGAACTAGTAAGCAGTTTAGATAACTAAAGCAACAACAGGAAAGTTCAATATTATCATATCATGCAGAATCAATCAATATCTTTGGTGAACTAGCGGAGGACCCGTTTCAGACCAACAGTTTCTCCCTTAATGCTTTGTAATTAAAAATAAACTCCCATCCCTATTTTTCAATTACATAAATCAAGACAAAGTTATTTCTTATTACAAGGTGAGGCTCGAATTCGAGATTTCTGGGAAGGGAGAGACCCTGCTAATGTTCTGTGTCATTAAGACAAAGTTATGAGCTGCTTGTATTACCAAATAATAATAATAATAATAAAAGTCCCAACTCCCAACAAGACTTTACTTCCAAATAAAGCGAAGGATAACATGAACATCTAAATGCTACCCAACTCCAGTATTTCCATTTCTTAGGCAAAACGCAATTTTGCACGTTACCAAACGAAATTAAATTATATAAACTCACCATTTTATACCAAATATAAAAAAATTCTAAGAAAAATAAACGCACGTCGGCACCAATATATATATATAATGATGTCGAACAAAAATCCAGGAGCTAGCACAAGTTATATTTATAATCTAATAAACTCCAAAAAAAAAAATCAGACATGAATTTTAAATTTTAATTCAAAACCCAGCCCCAAAATACGCACCGAAAATACGAGTGTATTTAAATAAATAACACGTCATAAATAACTAACCCTCTTTTTACGTTACTTTTCTCTCCATCATCACCTTGCACCTCCTCCTGCAAATCACAGCCGTCATTTTCAACATTCACTTTCTGATCTTCATGGGTATACTCATTGTCACCGTTCTGCTGGCCATTATCGAGCTCGTTTTGAAGGAACAAATCGACTTGTTCTCTTATAAATACTTTCTTATCCGACAAATCAATAGCGAAATCTTCCTCTAGCTTTCTTCTGACAGTACCGGTTGTTGTCTTGTCCAAGTCCGCATTTCGTAGAAATTCTTTCAGTCTCTCTGTAAGCTCTGAGTCTGATACCATTTTTCTTTCTTTCTTTTGAGAGAGAGAGAGAGAGTGTTTTTTTGCAGGTTTTTCTCGTTGATCGTCAGGAACTGAAAGTCTGAAAGTGAAGGACCCCACGTACTCGTTTGGGTTTTTAAGGAAGGTTGTTTTCTGCGCGACTGATTTGCCCCTCGTGTTTGGTTTGAATTTCGAGATAGTCCAATGTTCTTACGTAACGTATGAAGCTTTACTTTAATTATCAATAAATAATTTATATTTAAGGGTGCCATGGGGTAATTATTATTTTTTAAAAAAATTTATTTAAAAATATATTAAAATAATATTTTTTATTTTTAAAAAATTATTTTTGATATCAACATATTAAAATGATCTGAAAATACTAAAAAAATTAATTTAAAATAAAAAATAAAATAAAATTCAATTTTTTTAAAAGTATTCTTGAAACATAAAAATAAAGATGTCCTGGTGAGTAAATTAATGTGTTTGATTGTTGAGTTTTTTTTTTAATCTTTTTACCTCTTTTTATGAAAGGTTTGTATTATTATTATTATTATTTTATTAGAATCCATGGGAACATGTACATATCAAAACAACAATAAAACACTAAAATTTGGACCTTATCTTGTCATCTGTTTCGTGAGAATTAATTATAAACTAGAAAAATTATCCTACCTCTTTTATATAGTTTAATCATTTTTAACTTAATTTGTCTTTATTTTTTAGAAATTACATTAAGTTATACAACACTTAATATCTTTATTGACACGTGCAAAAAAAAATAAAATAACACATTATGATGATGAGGCAGTAATAATAGGATGATGATGAAGATGATGATGGTGATGATGAAGATAAAATAATAAGAACGATGAAAATGATGGTAATAATTATAGTTAATAAACCCGAACCGGCCTGGTGGGTCTACCCGATAGCTGGACTGGTCCGGGTAAGGCAAAAGACTGGGATGAGCAAAAACCTGACAAAACTTGATCGACCCACCAGGTTGACCTGTGACCCGGGCGACCCGGCAAAACCCGGTTGAGACCCTTTTTTTTTCAAATGTTTTTTTTTCCTAGCCAGGGATCCCTTTTTTTTATATTTTTTTGTTGGTTATTAACCCTTTTCAAAATTTATTATATAAATACTAGAAGAATGTTTTATTTTTTTAATATGAAATTTGAAATCCTTTAGTATATATACTCTATATTCATAAGAAAAAAAGTTATGTTTTTTCAATGTGGGATAAAAAATCTTTTTGGTTTAAATACTTCAACTTAAAATGATAATATACTAACATATATCTTTTCAATGTGGGATAAAAAAACCTTTTGAAATAATCTTTTAAATTTTATTATTTATAACATGTATAGTCTATATTCACATGGATTATTTCTTAATTTTTTCATATGAAATATTAATATTTCAAATATTTTTTTTATTTTTCTAGATTGACACGTGTAACCTGGAACCTAACTTCTTACCCGAGTCAACTCCCAAGTCGAGCCTAATAACTATGATAATAATAGTAAAGTAATAAAATAGCAGTGGCGACAATATAATTATGTTGGTACCAAGGTAATAGTGGTAGATATATGTTAGCAATGGTGAAAGTGGTAGATATAGTGGGTGGAGTGGTGTCATACTATAAAATATAATTCTACTATTAATTGTTTTATAGTTATACCAACCTTTGAAGTAAAATGTCATTACAAGTAAATTATAATGACATTTCAAACAATTTTATTATACATGTTTTGCTATATTTATTTAATTTTAAAAGAAATTTTATTAATTTTATTAGAAATTAGAAATTAGAAATTATATAAAAGAAAAACCTAACTTATATGGGATTTAAAGGCTTTAATGACACTTGAAACAATAACCTTTATATTCAATGCTGGTAAGAATATATCACAATTACCATAAAAATTAAGATAAATACCACTAAAGAGATATCATAATGACAATTATGAAATGTTATTATAATACACATCTATCATAGTATTTATTTGAACAAGTTTTTTTAGACAAATGTTGGTAAAGTTAATTTTTTATTGCATTTTGTTTCTCTATAGTTTGGGACCTTTGATAAGCTTCTTAAACCATTCATATATAGTTGCTATAAGCATAATGTGTTTTGGATTGTCTATCATAACTCATTTAAGTATTTAGATACTAACTATTTCTTTGTTTTTAACAAATCATTCATCATCACTAGTTAATAGAAATTGTCCGTGTATTCATTGAAAGATCTTCCCCTTTGCCTCGACGTGTGGAATCACAAGTATAAAGTTTGAGTGTATCCAAAACTAAAGAAGTGATTTCTCATCTTCTCCTAATTATTGATCATTTGTTTTCCATACCTATATTAGGTTCTTTTCAATTATTACCGTCAAGCAAAAGTTTGTCCCTTTGCTCTGGAACTTTTTTATATTAAAAAAATATCTCTACTTCATGAAGCTTATCAATAAACTCTTTTGCTTGTAACTTATTGAAACTTAGAGAGATTTATCCAAAACCCCAAGTCTCCTTGATATTCATCTCAATTAAAAAGGTGTCTCTTCTACATCTCACCTCTGTAAAAAAAAAATTAAAATTATTTACGGACCGTAACCATAATTCTTTTTACAATCCTTGATGCTTGTTATTTATTTTTTCTTCCAACAAGAAGAAATTATAATTAGAAACTTGATTTTGAGTAGAAGTAAGTAATAACCTCGTAAATCAAGCAGAGTGTGGAATTTATAACTTGGACAAGTTAAGATATGAAAATGATTATGTCAAGAAACTATCAAACTAGGTTAAAAAAAACTTAAAAAGCAATAGAGGTAAAATTCTAAACAAAACCATAAAGGAAAGCGATAAATTACAGTAAACAAGAGAAAGTGACAAACTAGAAAAAACTTGTAAAGAAATTGTATATATGGAAGCGACTAGCTTTTGCAGCTACTAGACAATCTATTTATGGTTACAAAGATTGAGTTTCATAAATAATTTAAACTAATTCTATATAAATTACACGCATCATAATCATATAAGGATTTTACAATTAGAATCCTAGTACAATTCACACTTTGTATTTGTATATATCATCCTAACATACATACATACATACATACATACATACATACATATATATATATATATATATATTAGATCAAATAAATAATCAGAATTATTGTTTGTATTCAAATAAATAATTTTTGTAGTCCTTAAACTATTGAAATTTGATCAAATAGAACTATCAAGGTCCAAATAATACCATGCATATCATATATATTTAAAAACTCAAGACTAATAAACTTAAAATTTATCTTTTTCTTTAATATGGTTTGCATTGAAAACTAAGAAAAATCATAAAATAATTTGGAAATTATAAGAAGATTAAATCGAGAAGACCACAAAAGATTGAAACCTTAAAATGAAAAAGCCTACTGCCAAGAAAATAGATTTTAATTTTTTATAATATATGAAACATTGTTAGTAAAATTGATACTCAGACATGAAACAATGTTTGACTCATAAAAAAAAAAAAAACATAAAAGCTTGATACATGTTCCGCTGTTTGTATTTACATTCTTAAATAAATGGTGCATGTGGCTTTTGTTTTTACATTTTTATAGAAAACGAGGATTTAATTAGCTTGTTAATTTATATGTAAAAGGTTCTATTTGATCAACTCTTAATAGTTAAGGGACTAAAAAAATATTTTTATTAGATGATTTAATGTCGAAGCATCAAACGATAAAAATTAACCCAAGAGAAAAAGGTTATATTCGCCCCAAACCTTAGCAAGTAAATTGAAATTAACCGTTTTAGAAATGGTTATGTTTCGCCAAGACAAGAAATATATTTCTGTCTGTTTATGGATTAAAATAGGGTGTTTCATTTGGTGATAATGATTATTTTATAAAGTATTTTTTTAATTTAAAAATATATTAAAAAAATTTAATTTTTAGACGAAAATATAAAAAAGTTGATTTGAAAAGAATAAATTTTTTTAAAATTAGTTTTGAATAAAAATAAAATAAAATCTGTCACACGGTTGGATAATCAATGACAAAGTTGATTGCTGTGATCGTTGTATTCACGTGCTTGAAAAAGATGGCGACAATACGAGGGAAGCTGTTAATGCATCATGCCCCCACACACAGCCGTGACAAGACGGCACATCAAGTTTTGCATTGTATTCGGACCATTCTACTTGTTTTTGTCGCAATTCTGATTTGGCTCCGTGTTCGACTCATGGTGTCATGAATCAATATTAAGAAGGTAAAAAAATGAAAGATAAAAAACTCACCGTTTCGTTGGTTGGGCCGCCGTGCATATAATAACACACCTAATGCATAAATATCGAAGGATTGATCAATTTCAACTTCACATTTTCAATGCTTCTGAATTGGAAGATGAATTTGATCTTTAATTATTTTTTCAAGAAATTATGAAATCAAGATAATCTTATAGAAAATAAATCAAAATAAATTAAATAACTCGATTTTCAACAAACTCAGAATTAAAAAATAAAACTGAAAAAAAAATAATTAAAGAAGACCCAAAAAAATAATTCAAGTCAACCCAGTTTTAACCTATTAAACTCGTATTTCAAGTCATGAGATCAGGATAAATTTATAAAAAAAATTAAAATAAATTATTAAGCTCAATTCTTGATTAACTCAATACTGAAAGATAAAATTTTAAAAAATAATTAAAAAAATACAGATTCATGATTCTCAATCAATATAATGTTGAATGATGAAATTGAGGCAAAAAAGTCAATTAGAAAAATGTAAAAAAACTCGAGTCAACCAAGTTAAATTGTTAAACTCGCAGTTCGATTCATGATTCTGTGATAATCTCATTTTTAAAAAATTATAAAACTTCTCAAATAAATTTAATGTTGAATGATAAAATTGAAATAAAAAAATATAGTTAAGAAAATAAAAGAAGTAAAAATATTATTCTAGTGAATAGTGTTATACGAGGAGAAATGCTGTAAGAACCCCTCCTTCTTTGTCATCAATACAATTATATCAAGCTCTTCGAGCTTGCTTCAATCCATACAAGGTTTTGTTCAACTTTAATACATTGTTTTCGTGTCCCTTTACTTCATAACACATTGGAATGTGGTAAAAACCCTTTTTTATTTTTTAATTTGCTAATGTGTCATGTGTGTGTATTTGTAAGAAAATGATTTTATTAAAAAAATTTCATTTAAAAAAAAAATTGTAACCACTTTAAATGATTTAGATACTTTTCTATTATGTGCATTCATTAACTTTACAACTCAATAATATTGAACTACAAAGCTAGGATCGAAGTAAAATTGTTTTTGCATACATCACAGAACATGTAAGAAAAGAATAAATTTTCATCATATTGCATGGAAAAAAAAACACTTTTTTTCCATCTAAAATACAAAAACCGGGGGGGGCCGGGGGGTTGGTGGGGGGCGGGGGTGCCAGGCTCTAGGCTCGTTTTCGCCCATCATCTATCTGGGCTTGGACTCCATGCTATGCCTGGACTACATTTTCCTTGACCAAGAGTTCGCAAATCAAGTTTAATAAAAATTAATTTTTATTTATTTTTAATTCTGAAAATAAGATGACAGCATGAAAGCATAAACTATAGTTTTTAGATCCGGTCTGATTCAAGATCCAGGTTTTGACCAGATCACCGGATCGTTTGGATTATTTTTTTAAAATTAAAATGATATCGTTTTGATATATAAAAATAAAAGTCAATGAATTGCAATTGAGTTTTTGACCGCGTTACTAGGTCAATCTGTCAGGCCAGCCAAGTTATATAAGGTTTTTTTTTATTATTTTTTCTTAAATTCAATTCAATTTCAGCTTGAATTAGTTGGATTGAATCAATCTATCAAGTCAGACTAGATTTTAAAACCATGGGATAAACCAGCTCACTGCAAAATCACACCTCAAAAATGTTATATAAATATTTTATTCTTGACATTCACTGCCCGCAACTAGTGTTCGTGGCTTACGTAGAGACCTCCCT
>Ga0325402_1006588_pt1 | contig 10995 bp, 7 predicted proteins | sample PopdelMetagenome_22_FD_207212 | JGI IMG/M metagenome (GOLD analysis project Ga0325402, IMG submission 207212) | Populus deltoides microbial communities from Bellville, Georgia, United States - Xylem-PdKOR-R3 | ecosystem: Host-associated > Plants > Phyllosphere > Stem > Wood/Secondary xylem...
TTTTTTTTGTGGGATTTCAAACTCTAATGTTGAATTTGACTTGAAGGTTGGTGTATATTTGACGGAAAGATCTCTCAACATAAAAACGTCAACATAATACGAGAAATAAAACAAAAAATTTGAAAGCCTAAACGACGAACTTAAAATAAAGCTTTTTCAGGAGGAAAAAAAAAAAAAGAAGAGTTGACTCTAAAGTTTTTTAGCATCAATATAAAAAAATAACGGTGAAAGGAAAATTATTGTGCTCCAATATATATATTACTATTCATTATAATAATATAATTATTATATTGTTTTTGTCATTAAAACTAAACTTTGAACTAGATATTGAAATTAAGGTAGTTTTTTCACTTATTTTTTGCGAATTATATAAAGTTAATTTAGTAATTTTTTTAATATATAATAAAATTACTCATTTAACCTTAGAATTAAATAATCTAATACCTACTACTCAAAGATATTTTTATATTTTTAATTTTTTTAAATGATATAATTGCTTTAATGCCTTTAAACACAAAATCAATTGAACTCTAACCCAATAAAATTTATTATTATTATTATTATTATTGTAATTTTCAAGGGTAATCAAGGGCATTGATGTAAATTATATTTATTAAATATAATTAAAACAATATTGGCACGTGAGCTTGTGGATGACTCCCGTACTGTTCAGATGACATATGAGAAGTCGTCTAACCACCAAACACCATCTTTTAGGACGTTTTTTTGGAAGATATAAACACTCTTTACATGGTGGTGCGACATATTTTTCGAGATTTTATGACGGTATGTTGTTGACGATCATTTGTTTTTTTCCTTCTTATTCTCTCTTTTCTCCTCGAGTTTTGCGCCAACCCTTGTAAAATTGCAAAACAACCCCTTCAATTGTTCTCCCTTGATATTTGGTCCCTATACTTTTAATTACTATTTTTTTTATTTTTTGAATAAGCTATAAAATTATAGATGCTTTTCAATTTTACCCCCCAATTGTTTTTTTATTTATAAATTATCTATCAAATTACAAATATTTTTAAATTTCACACCTATGATTTTTTTTAATCTATCAATTTTTTATTTTTTTATCTTTAACATTTAGTTCTTATTCTTTTAATAGCTATTTATTTTATTGGGAATCATTTTTTATTTTTTTTAAATTGCATCATCCTTGAGTATTTTCTATCAAATTTTACCCTCATTATTTTTATTGCATTTGCAGGTTTTTTTTAAATATACTTTTTACTGATTTCATCTTTTAAAATTAAATTGATTAAGAATTAAGTTTTTTGAGGAGGAGAATTCATTGTTCCTCACTTTATAGTTTCTTTTTCTCTTTTTTATGTTTTTTTTTTTAATGTCATCTTTTAACATTGAGTTTACTTATCCTTATCCTGATTTTATGATTCGAATTGTGGGTTTGGTGGGTTAACTTAGTTTTTTATATCCTTTTTTAGTTGAATTTTTTTCTAATTTCATCATTTGGTGGGTCAACTAATTGATTTTTGTTTTCAATTTCATCATTCAACATTAGGTTAATTGAGAATTAAACTTCATAATTTTTTTTATTTGCTTTTTATCTTGTCATCCTAGTCAAATGACTTGGGTTACAGGCTTGACATGTTAACCCATAATAACTTGGGTTATTTTTTTTTTTATCATTTTTTAATTGATTTTTTTTTAATTGCATCCTTCAATATTAGATTGATTAGGAATGAGTTTGATAAATTATTTCAATCTGTTTTCTAAGGAGTTATCATGATTTTATGATTTGAGTCCTAAATTTGGCTTGTTAAGCCAAGTTGATTTGATTCGATTAAATATGTTGTATTGAATTTTTTTTAGTTAAAAGATATTTTTAACAATTTTTTAGGTTGTCTCTGGACTTGTTAAGTTAACTGAGTTTTATTGTCAATCACAGTACTGTTTATTTTTTTTATTAGAAAACACATTAATAATATTTAATTTTTTTTTAAATTATTAAAAATTATTTAACCTACAAGGTAGCATGACCAAATAATCTATAATCTAGTAAATACCACTAGTTTTTTTAATTGAACAAACGGGATTTGAATAGGCTTTTTGACCCTTCCTATCCTTAAAAGCATATAATCACATGGTGATACCTTAATTACTCAAAAACATTTTTTCAATTAATTGGATTTTTAAAGTTCAAAACCTTCTTTTTCATGTTTATTAAATTACACTATAAACTAAGGCTTTGTTTGTTTGGTGAAAAATGATTTCCTGAAAATTACTTTGCAAATTTTCCTATATTTGTTTGTCATTAAAAAAAATTAATCAACGAAGAACACTTTTCAATTAAAGAAAAATTTGACTTGGTTTCCATGAAAGTATTTTTCTTTTATCTTGAACGGAAAACATTTTTCAGAAATTATGAAAAATTTAGAAATATCATATTATTTTTTGATTATAAAAAATTTAGTCCTTAATCTTTTGATTGCTATATATTTTGTTTTGAATTTTTTTTTTGTTCAATTTTACCTTTTAGAATTTGATTTAATTTGATTTTTATATTAACTTTGGTCCTCATTTTTATAATTGTTATTTGTTTTTCTCTTATTATTTTTTTAATTGAAATTTTTTATCTATCAAATTTAATCTTCATTCTTTTGATTGTTACTTATTTTATTTGAAATAATTTATGAAATTGTAATTATTATTATTTTAATTTCATCATCTTTCAATTTTTTTATCTGTTATATTTGATCTCCATTATTTTGATTGTTATTTATTTTATTTGAGATAATTTATGAAATTATATTTTTTTCAATTTCATTCTCATTCAACTTTTTAATTTATAAGATTTGTTCCTCATTATTTTAATAAACTTGAAAAATAATATTAATAAGTTATCTTTCAGCTCATTTTCCATGAGATAACCAGACACTGGAAAATATTTTCTAACTTATTTTTTATATCACTATTAAACATTGAAAAATAATTCACTTTTCAGAAATTCACTTTAAAAAAAAACCATTTTTAAAAGAAAATTACTTTCTAGCAAACAAACAGGAACTTAAAAGCAAGATGGGTTTTCATTGTTTCTTTTAATGTTTAACATGACTTACGTGCATTGTAGACTGTGATAATGTGTATAATTCGTCCCTATAAACTAAAGCAAGATGGATTTTCACTTTTTTACTGTTTAACATGACTTACATGCACTCTAGACCACCACAATGTGCCTAATTTATTCCTATTTATTCAGCTCTTTCAATATTGTTAGTTTTATCTCTGAAATTTTTTATTTATTTATTTTATCACTCCATGTTATGTTTGTATTATTTAAAACCTTATAACTCATTTTGATTCATGTTATACATCATGTTTGTTATGTCGAAATCAATCTTGGCTTTGGATTAATATTTGATTTTGCTAGATGGGATTTGAATTTGTCATTATAAAAAAAATTAAAACAATAAAGACTAAGTTTAACACATCAACAAACAAGCATCCCTTTTTTTTTTTTCTTTTTTTAATGTTCATAGGTGCTAAAGAGTACACTTTAGCCCCTGATTTTTTTTTTATTTTTTTCACTTTAGGTCCTTATGTTTTGAATATTTCGCGTTTTAATCCCAAATTTTATTTGTTTTACATATTAGTCTATGAATTTAAGAGAAGCAAGAAAGTCCCTAAAAAATTTGAAAGGAGATAGAAATTGATTATCGACCATTTTCTAACCATAAAAAAATTTGATCTTGGTGTCATTAAGATTCTCTTAATGAAAGAAGTGCCATAGAAGTATTTTTGAGCTTCTATCTCGCCAGAAAATAATGTACTATGTTAAGAAAGAATGTTTTTGATTTAATAATGGGTTTTTGGTTGATTTAGGAGTGTTTTAGAAGTTACAAATTGTTTTATTAAATTTATTAAGGTATTTGTTAGATGTTTTAGGTGAAAACATATTAACTACTTATTTTTTAGGTTCAAAAAGCCCTTTTCAGCCATCTTTTGGTGGATACAAATTTAAGTAGCAAATAATATATTATTTATTTTATATTATTTTAAATAAAAAAGAGAATAATGTGTCATCCACCCTTAAACATAAAAATAATGAAAGACCTACCCTTTAGGTTCATGCATGTTAAACATTGCGGATTCACACATGCCAGGCTCTTTTTTTTTCCTGTTAGGCAAGGTATGCAGGTCTAGTCTCTTTCCCCATACACCTGATCTTTTTTTATGATTGTTTTTTTTGGATTGAAATGCGCTATAAATTAAATACTTAACATTATATTTAAACTATTATATAGTTTCACCATAGTTCTTAAGTAATATTATATGTGTTTTATGAGGATGTTAAAGATTTATTATTATTGTTATACATCTAAAATGCAAAAATCAATTTAAAACATTACTCATGAATATTCAATGAAAAGTTTTTTTTTGTTAGTTTTGAATAGTTTTTTTACATGGTTTTATCACATTAATTATTTTTTTAATCACATACAAAATATTGAGGCACTATTTTAATATTTTTTTAATAAAAAGTTGCTTTTTAAAAATAATGATAGATTTTTTCTTAAAAATAATGCTTATGATTAAAAATGATGCTTCCATTAAAATAATAAAAAAGATGCATTACTAAAGAAATTAGGTTTATAATGAAGATATATATTTTGTTTGAAAACATTCGAACCTTAAAACATTCGAACCTTACAGAATCTAATTGAAAAACAATTCATTTTGAAAACTATAAAATTAGGGGATTAAATTGAAAGTTGGAGTATGATTTTTTTTTTTTGTAATTTTTATATTTTAATGAGATGGTGGTGCGTAGAGAGTAAAAGAGGATAACACCACCAGCACATGAAAAAAGATGGGCGAAACCCAGCAGTAGCGCCTCTGTTTCCTCGCTTTCTGCTAGTGTGCGCCCTTATTGCTTTGCGTGCGACTGTGGCGCACGACTCTATCCAGCGCACCACCATCCTCTCCAACAACGAAGAAACCGATACCGTTAATATCATCGAGATCTCGAATCGACGGGGATCGATGTCGAAAGCGCGAGTTTATACCGATGTTAATGTTCTGCGTCCTAAGGAGTATTGGGATTACGAGTCTCTCACCGTTCAATGGGGGTAATTAAGTTTTAATCAAACCCTAATCTGTTACTGAATCTCTCTTTTTAGGGTTTTTCATTTTTATTTTATTTTCTTACTAATCTGTGATTGGGGAATCTCTGGCTTGAGAAATTAAGTGTTTGGGACGTGGAAGAGTTTATCGAAGTTGTACTGAGCTAGATTTTTGTGTGTGTGGATCTACTTGTGGTGAGGGAGAGAGGAATCTAAGATGTTTATGATGTATTAGGAGTGTTGCTAACAGACTAGAATGGTATCCGAAGTTGCCTGGTTCGGCGTATTGATGGGACCCATTTCTTTGGCCTGGGTATTTCTTTCAAATGCTATAGTATCCAAAGTACTGAAAGTAATTATTTCGTTTGTGTTATTGTTTTGTGGTCGTAAAGTTGTTGTCTAGAGCTGGATATACTGCGTGAATGAGGGAGATTTATGCTTATATTTTTTAAAGGTAAAACCTCATTCAGCTTATGGAAGTTGATTTTTTTTTTTATGGAGTTGGTTTTTTTATAGAATCAGTAAGAAATGGATACTTTTGTTTGGTTTGAAGGATCTCTAAGTGCATAATTTCATAGGACTGGCATATATTAAATGAAAGTTGTTGATTCCAAGGTTCATTTATTGATGCAAAACGTAAATCTTTAAATGAATGGGAACGGTAAAGCACGGAAAACCACAGCAATTTTAAAAGCTAAAATACTTGAGAGAGCTGGATTTTGATGAATCCTTTCGTACCATTTAGTTTCAGGTATGAGTCTTCTATATTAAATTGTGGGCTTCGTATCAGTTTACTCTTGATGTTTCAGTGTCTTAAAGTAAAATACCAGATTATTATATTGAGCATTGTGTTATATATAGCTGGAAGATCCGTTCATCCTCCGTTTTCTTATTCCAACTTTCTAGTGATAGTCATGGTGTGTTTTCTTTCCCTTTCCTTTATGCTTTAACTTCTCAAGATCTTTCCAGAGATCAAGATGATTACGAGGTTGTTCGGAAGGTTGGAAGGGGAAAGTATAGTGAAGTTTTTGAAGGCATAAATGTCAATAGCAATGAGCGGTGCGTTATCAAGATACTCAAACCTGTTAAGAAAAAGAAGGTGATTATTAATATCCCTATATTTGACATATCAGTGGTTTTATGTTCTGTCTCTTATAATAAAGGTTTTTCTGTAAATCTAGCTACAAATCTCTTTGGGGCATAGTGATGATCGTTCTGTGATCCTTTTGCAGATTAAGAGGGAAATAAAAATACTTCAGAACCTTTGTGGTGGCCCAAATGTAGTGAAGCTTCTAGACATTGTTAGAGATCAGCACTCAAAAACTCCTAGCCTCATATTTGAATATGTGAACAGTACAGACTTCAAAGTTTTGTACCCCACTTTGACTGATTATGACATACGCTACTATATATACGAGCTTCTCAAGGTAATTTAAGCATGGGAACTCTCTCTTTTCTTCCCTCTTCAAACTTATGTTGATGGGTCAGAAACTTAGGAATTTGTTATGCATAAAATTATGTTAGAAGTCACTGGAGAGTATACGATATGTTTGTTTTTATTCAAGTGATTACATTGATATGGTCTCATCTATTGACCTTTCCTAAGGCATATTAGTGTCTCTGCTAGTAGGTCATCATCTTAAATTTGAGTCTGTACTAGTTTATGTGGACCTGCTCACCGATGAAAAAAGAAAGAAGCGTTTTCATTATGAAGCAAATGTAGTATGGTGATTACATTAGGGTTTCTGAACAAATAGAGATATCTTCACAATGCAGGCTCTAGATTACTGTCACTCGCAAGGAATAATGCATAGAGATGTCAAGCCTCACAATGTTATGATAGACCATGAGTTGCGAAAACTCCGCTTGATAGACTGGGGTCTTGCTGAATTTTACCATCCTGGCAAGGAGTATAATGTTCGGGTGGCCTCGAGGTAATGGCTGAATGCATGACATGATAGATCATTGTAATGAAATTCTGCCTCTTTATCTTTTTGTTTTTGGTATTTACTTTTAGCCCTATAATTTAGGATAAATTTTAGTGGACCCTTCCTGGTCCTTATTGACGTGCTAAAGGACTAAAAGTATTCTAATTAGGCAACTTAACATTTCGTGTCCATTTTTCAAGCGTAAACTATAAATAAAGGCTTATTCCACTCAACTGGCCTCTATGTAATGTTATTTCTAAGCTATACCTTGAATCAGTTGAATAACTGAAAACTGAGTGGTTCATAATGATGCATTTTTGGTAACTAATCTAAGTTTCTTTCCATATTAATCTGGGAGAAATTATGATAATGCATGATTCCATGCTCCATGCTGCAGATCTTGTGAGTCAATCATCAAAATGCTCTTTTTTTCTATGATTGGGTTTGGTTTCAAGTCCTTGGATTTCCTAGGAGGTGCTTTATTGGAATTCTGAAATTTTTTATCCTGAACTTCGAGAATTGAACAGTTTTCTGAAAGTTCCAAGCAAATCTAGTATCAGTTTAACCATTACATTTTATAATATTCTTATGGTGATATATTTATGGCCTCAACTTTTAATGAAAGATTAAAGTTTTTTCCTTGTTTCTCAGATATTTTAAGGGGCCTGAACTTCTTGTTGATTTACAAGACTATGATTATTCTTTAGATATGTGGAGCCTTGGTTGCATGTTTGCTGGAATGGTGAGAATCACTCATGCGAAGCCTTTACATGACACTTCTTTATGAGATCTACCATATGATTGGCTGATCCTTTGTCATCATGTGATTTGCTGATTGTCCCTATTCTTGATGCAGATATTTAGGAAGGAGCCGTTCTTTTATGGCCATGACAACCATGATCAGCTTGTCAAAATTGCGAAGGTAATGCTAATCCAGTTGTTTATTAAAAACATTCTGTAATGCTTTATGCATGCTATACAAGCCATATTTTATGAAGATCATGACATTGATTTTTTTAAAACTAAACTGTTGCCACATGCCCAGTGTCTGATCTTGACCTAATTTCAGGTACTTGGAACTGATGAGCTAAATGCATATCTGAATAAATATCATTTAGAGCTTGATCCTCAACTTGATGCGCTTGTTGGGAGGTTTGTTAATCATGATTTTCTTCTCCATTTTACAAGTTAGTTTGCTAATAGTAAGAAAAATGTTTGATTAGGCTATAATGCGGCCTTCGCTCCCTACATCAAGACCATTTATATTTAGTTAGTCCACAATAAACTAAGAGAGCAACACTACTATATCCAACACGAATTAATGTGTCATGTTATACTGCTGCAGGCACAGTAGGAAGCCATGGTCCAAGTTTATTAATTCAGATAATCAGCACCTTGTGTCTCCTGAGGTTCGTCATCTTACACAATTTGTTAAGTTTACTCCACCTATCATTGATAGCCTTAAACTATCATTGATTCTCTTGAGGTGTTTATGTGCAGGCCCTTGATTTTCTTGATAAGCTTCTTCGGTATGATCATCAAGACAGGCTAACTGCTAGAGAAGCAATGGTAATTCCATTTTTGGCTTGTCAGCTAGATTATATTTGTCTCTGTGGTTTAATCGATGGGCAGACTTATCCCATCCAGTCTTTCCTCAAGCATGTTGAATCACGTGCAATGGGAAGGGAGGGTGTACACAAAATGCATGTGTTAGAAATGCCATCCCTGTCCAGCATCCAAACACAAAATAGTAGTACATGGATATTGTAATCTGTACAGAAATTTTCCTGTCTCTGTATTGGATGCGCATTGATATTTCAATAATTGGCTTAAGAGAAGCTCAAACTTGCTATTGGTTTGCAAATTGCACTCCAAGTGGGGTTGCTTTGTGTGTGTATCCAATCTTTTTGCTCCTTGAACCTCGTTTGTTAGTCTTACTGCTTGTTTAAAATGTGAGCAATGTCCCAACTGGTTTCTATTCTGTGGTTTGACATTTTAGTTTTTGCAATGCGAGCATGTGAGCTTTTGAACTGGCTAGCACAAACTTTCCTGTAGCTTTTCTTGGTTAATGTTTTGGTTGATAACAAAAGCTTGCCGTTCTGGATACGCGGACATGTAATCTAATTGTTCCTTGGTGTTTTTGATGAAGGCCCACCCATATTTTTCTCAAGTGAGGGCTGCAGAAAGTAGCAGGTTGCGGACACAGTAGGAGGTTGCTATGCTGGTATTCTCATGGAGTCTGTCAGTGGACCGGAGGTACACCCATAAATGTCCGTCAAGCGAGGGCTGCAGAAAGTAGCAGGATGCTGCCAAAGTAGCTGGTGCTTGCTTAGAGTGTGTCAGTGGGCTGGAGGCCACTGCATATGGGATAATGTATTGTGCTTATGACCATCTGCCCTATACCTTTTGTTGTTTGCAGGCAGTTAAGAATTGTGTTTGGTCTTTTAGTCACTGTGGTCATACTTTTGTTTGGGAGAATATAGTCGAGTCATTCACTTTTGACCCTAGCCGCCCCCCCCAGTATTTACCTGCTCTGTGATTTTCGCATGCCACCCGTTGACATGAATTTAGTAATGAAATCTCACTATAACGAACCAGCGGCATGAAAATTGTTTTGAAAGATGTTTATCAGGAACTTGATGATGTGTTCATGTTCAATGTTGTATGCATGATTAGTATGACATATAAGCTTTCTTTTATCAAGTCTAGAACATGTTCTTTCAAGACATTATAATCATGAACTTTGGATTTTGAATATACGTTTCTCAACTTTAATTGATGATACGACATGCCTGGATCTTATATGTGCATGCGTCTCTCTTGTAAACCCCCGTCTTGTAAACCTCTAATTTAAAAATCAATAATTAATAAACATCCTCAATTAAAAAAGTAGTAAATTAAGAGGAAAAATTGTTATGATTTGGAATAAAAATTCATAATACCTCCAATCGGGGTAAAATAATTATTTAAATGGAAATTTTTGTGAAGAGAGGTGGAAGTCCATATAAAAATATAATGAAACTCCAAATAAATAAATTTATAGATTTACATGCGCATAATGTTGACTCTCGGTATAAACCTCATATTTAATTGCATAAATTTTAAATAAAAACTGGTGAAATATGAGGGAATCATTGTGATTAAAAATAAAAAGTCTTGGTAAGCTGGTGTGATAATCCTAAATAGATTAAAGAATAAACTTGTGCATGAAAATATCGACATGTGGGTAAATCCATGATTAATGACGAGATTTTAAATCTAGAAAAAATAATAAAATTTAGAGAAATTCTGTCATCAGTGGTGATGAAAAATTTTAGTAGGAAACTAAGATAAATTAATAAAAAATTTCGTTCAGAAGAAATTTTGTTATAGTTAGAGAGAGAAACAAGGATTTTGTTAAGGAACAAGAAGGATTGCATGAAAATCTTGCAAGGAATCAAGAAATTGAGTACAATTTTGATTGGTAAAGTATTCTTCCCTGCATATTTCGTTGTGTATAAAGTTTTGGGGCATGTGCGAAACAAATCCCTAATTTCTCTCAATTAGGGTTTTTTTTTTTTTTTTTTAATAAAAACTAAGGGAATAGGTGTTTTGCTGTGAAAATCTTAATTTGACATGAAATACATGTTAGATAGAGTAGAATTGAGAAAACAAATTGATAAAAATCTATGGGTGACCGTTAACCATGAGGGGAATGGGAAAATTTGTATAAAATCTCATGAAAAGAGGGGAGATATTTTTTAATTGTTGTGTAATTGCTAAAAAAAAAAGACGCGTAAAATCTGAGTTATGAATGTCTTGAGAAAATTATGAATTTTTTATGATTAATCAAGTAATTAATTTTGAAAGTTGTTTAAATTGTGTGTTTATGTTTTTGTTGTGTGTGAAAATTGTGTGGATTTGGGTGAATATTGTATGTTAAAATTTAAAACTTGAAATGGTTCTGCGGATTTCTTTCTTTAAAATTAAGTTAATTT
>Ga0325402_1006595_pt1 | contig 10991 bp, 8 predicted proteins | sample PopdelMetagenome_22_FD_207212 | JGI IMG/M metagenome (GOLD analysis project Ga0325402, IMG submission 207212) | Populus deltoides microbial communities from Bellville, Georgia, United States - Xylem-PdKOR-R3 | ecosystem: Host-associated > Plants > Phyllosphere > Stem > Wood/Secondary xylem...
CAGATAAAGCAATATCAGTTCCGACCCTTACAATTTCCAGGGATGAATGTGGCGCAGTTAGGGGAAGATGGCGCAACCGGGCGGTTACTGTCTGGATCATACACCTTGCTGGTTGCACCAGGTGCTGGCGGCGGCTTCATGCTGTTCAAAGTCCTTGCTAGCGCCCCAGTTTCTATAGCACTGCTAAAAATGAGGAGGACAAGAATCACAGCTCTTGCTAGCACGAGAGGTGTCTTCATGGAGATCTCGTGGCAGAACCCCATCGTTTTGAGATTTTTGAGGAGAGGTTGTACGTAGACAGCTAAAAGAGGAATTAATGAATTGACCAGTACTGTTAAGGCTCTTATGTTTAATCTTGATTCACAAGCCACGATTATTGTCGTATATATAGATAGATATATTGGAGGCTTGAGAGGGTAAATGAATGACGTAATTAAAATTCGAGGAAGATTTGCAGGAACTGCATCGATGTTTCCTCGCCTAGCTCAAATTAGCTTGTCGAGCAAGGAACTGTATATTTATATATTTTTATGTTTTGAAAGTATTTTTAAAAGTTTTAAATTTGTTTATGTTAAATTAATATTTTTTTATTATTTTTATATATTTTGATGTGTTAATGTTAAAAATAATTTTTAAAAAATAAAAAATATTATTTTAATATATTTTCCAATAAAAAATACTTAAAAAAAAATCACAATAAAAAAAAAAAACTTCTAATTAATTACATGGCCATTTGATTCATGGATACCTACCCTCTATGTCGTCAAGATATCTTTGTCCGTGTCTGTTAAATTAATAGGCATTACTTCCGAGCGGCATGCGTTTTTTTTAGACTAATTTCTACCGAGATTTCCTATTTTACGTTTGTTTTCAACGAATATCACCTGCAATTGCCAACAAAATTCTGCGCTCTGCCATAGCAAAGAAGAAGAATTAACCTGCTACCTCTTGTTCTTGATTGCCTTTTCAATTTCATTTGGGCTTCAGATATTGTTTGGGCCGAGATGGGAATGCCCCGTCTACGGGTTTTGAGAGTTATATTTGGGCTTTTCTTCGTTTTGTTTTCTTTTGAGATTTTAAACATGAAATTGGAAAAGAACAAAAAAAAAAGTGGAAGATGAAATTTAAAATTTCAAAAAGATAAAAAGATTTATCGCAGATTTAGTAACTGCTAAGCTTAATAACAACATGATTATGAAAGCGCAATTAGGACAATTGCATTATTGCATTATGGATTTTCATAATATGATACCGTAATTCTAAACGACTCTTCGAACAGCCCACCTCTTAGCTTGAGTGTGAGGTGGCATTTTCATTTCTCTTCTTCTTAGAAAAAACAAGCACGCAACGACATTGAAATGCAAAGGTGCAAATGGCACACGATTTATGTGACCAAATCTTAATTTCTTGCAATGTTATTAATTAAACTCAGTTTAGTCTATAATTTAACTTAAAACTTGAGTTACTGATTTGATATTAGAACCATCAAATCTAAACAAGATTGTCGAAACTTGTAAACAGAGTCTTGCAAACAAAATAACTCAAATGAAGGCAAAATAATGAATTGACCCGTCACTCTAGTGACCTTGGGCTTGGGGAGTGTTAGGTTTCAAAATTTATTTTTTTTTGAAGAGAATTAATTAATCCAAATATGAAATTTAATTTGTGATCTGGTCAACTTGTTGCAAACTTAGTTAAAATAGGTAAAAATCATTAACTATTTCTTTTTTTTTTTACATTTAAAATAATATTATTTTTAATTTTTTTTTTAAATCTTTGATCACCACTATAGCTATATACTCCCGTGGAGCCAGGCAGGAAGTTTCTTAGCAGTAGGAAGAAATTTTGGGTTGTTGAAGTTTGCATCCGTTCCATGATGCGATGAACTTGAATATATAATTTATTATTTTTTATATAGAAAGGTAAGAAGGTTGGTTTAAGTGGATCCTATAATGCTACAGTAACATCATTATAAGATGCAATCTACATGAATTTAATTATGATCTTCATGCGTTTGCGTTGTAGTAAACACATCAATATTACATGACATGACCTTAATTTTTGACCATTTTATTTTAATTATTATTATTAATTTATTTATTGAAAAGAATAAAAAAAATAATGATAATGATAAAAAAAAAGTAAAATGAAATAAATGAAAAATGAATTAAAATTTGGGTTAAGGGCAATATGATTGGAAATTTTGGGATTTAATTAAACTTTGGAATTAATCTAATTAATCCAATCAAGGGTTTAATTGGAGAATTAATAAGTTTTGAGACTTGATTAAACTTGAAATTAATTTAATTAATCCAATTAAGGGTTTAATTGAAAAATTGATAAGTTTTGAGATTTAATTGAGCTTAGAATTAATTTAATTAATCCAATTAAGGGTTTAATTGGATAATTGATAAGTTTTGAGACTTAATTGGACTTGGATTTAATTAAATTAATGAACTCAGGGACTTGATTGAACAATTATCAAAGTATAGGGCTGATTCTTGTCAAATTTGAAAGAAATTAAAACCAAAGGACCAATTTGTAAATGACGCTAAGATTCAAGGGTTCAATTACAATTTACCCAAGGACTGGACTGCAAAAAGTCAAACTGTCAAGGATCAAAACACAAAACACAAAACACAAAAAACGGTGTCGTTTCTCAGCACTGTTCATCTTCTTCAACGCTTCAGCTGCCGGCCGCCACCATTACTCCTGCAATAACAGTCGATTGATTACCTGGTAACGGTGGAATTCTGTGGCTATAAAGCCGGAGAAAACAAAGAACGCGGGGAAGGAGGGAGACAAAAAAAAAGAGTTACGAACAGGGGGGAAAACTGGGGGAAAAGGGGCAGAACCGAGGGACTGAAACAAAAAAAAGAGGGGACGAAGAGAGACAGAACCCAAGGAAACTTTTGGTCACTCAACCAGCAACAAATCCTCGTGCTTTTACCACCATTTGTCTTCGTCTTGAACAGAGAAGACTGGGCAGAGACACAAACAAAGAAGAACAACTAGGGGAATTGGACTGAAAAGGAGAAGAAAAAACGGGAGCTGAACCCAGACAAGAAACCAGAAATCAGAGAAAAGAACAGAGGAGAAAAAACCGAGAACCAACAAGAAAAAACCCAAAACAGAGGAAGAACAAGAGGACAACGCAGGAGCATACAAGGGAACCGAAACAGAGCTTTGGCCGGTCATCCATCACGCCTCCGTCTCCTGAATCAGAAAGCAAGCCAGGCGAACAAAAACAAAGAAGAGCCAGAGAACAAGAAAGCTTCGCCTCCAGCAGACCAGGTAAGTTCTTCCTTTTCCCCGCTTTTCATTTTAATTCACCGACTACTGTTTACTTTGAATTTTAATTCACACATTCTAACTCATTTCCTCTATTCTACTCATGCACGTGTGAAATCACTTCACGCGTGTTTTCTTTGATTTTTGCCCAGCCGGGTCACTAGCTTGGGCCAGTAACCGGGCTAGGCTGGCTGGGTCTAACCCAGCCCATATGGGCTGAGCTGGGTCCAGCCTAAAAAATAAAAAAAATAAAAAAATAAAAAATAAAAAATGTGTATGCATGAATAAAAATAATGTAAATTTATTAGTTTATTCACTTACGTTAAAGTCAGGAATAAAAATACCAGTTTAAATTTATATTATTTTTATTCGCTGTACTTTATTTTATTTAGCTAGAAAAATAAAAAAATGTGTATGCATAAAAATAAATTTTTCTCATAAAAATTGTATTCAAATATTATTATTAATTTTTTTTTAAATCGTAACCTTTAAATTAATTATAACTGTAAATTTCCAGGAAATCAAATAACCATGTTGCAATAGTGGTTCTATAGTTCACGCAAAGGAGGTATAATTTCCTGGAATATGGTATTTTTGTCTGTATATACATAAATTAAATAAAATGTTATTTAGTGTTTGAGATATTAGTTAATTAATATGTTTAGGTTATTAAAAAAAAACTAATCAAATTTAAACTTGTGATAGAAGATTAAGTACTTTGAAAAAATAATCTTAATTGGTAGGATTTGAAGACCCTCCAATGATTAAAATCAATGTATTTATGAGAAATATATTAAATGACTTCGAGCAACAAATGATTTTAAAAAGTTTTAAATTTAAGGAACAAAAATGTTTGTTCTTAAATTTTAAGTTGGTTAATACTATAAATCTATATATTTGTATCTTATTAAATGAAAAGTTTTGATATTTTGCTTGGATTATTTAAAAAATATTTATACCCATTAAATTTTATCGTTTTCAAATAAAAAAATAATTGAAAAGTTATCTGTTTTTAACGATATTAACAAGAAACAAATATTTTTTACATATTATTAATATGATAATAAATATAATAAGTTTTTTAAAAAATATTGTATATATCCATGAGTATATACATAATGATTTATTATATTTATTATATTTTTATTGTAAAAAATTATCTACGACCACATGGTATTGCAATGCTAGTAATATTTTGTAGTGAGAAATTGAATTTTAAAGCATGTTTACTTCTTTTATTTGCATATTATATTGTTAATAAATAGGATAATTAGTAGATTTACGTGATTCTACATGCATTGTTAAGCTTTCTGATGGATTTTTTTTTTAATCTTATATATAAACGTTCGTGATATTTAAACAAAAGGTTATAAAAAAAATTATGAAAAATTGTAAACGGATAGAATATTTTACTCTAATCAATATATTTATAATATATTAATAAACTGAGATCTGATGTTAGAGGCTTTTTTAGATTAAAATACCAAATATTATTATTTCAGGCAGGTTAACGAGTTAATGGATATTTTATTTAAATTGTAATGTTTTTTAAAATGGTAATATCCTCGAACAAAGGGGATATTTTTGTCGAAGCAAGGCAAAAGCGTCTAAAACGGAGTTGGGACTATCGTGGAAACAAAAGTAGCAAAACGTGGGCATTTTAGGAAAGATGTTCAAAATTCACAAGTAGGCAAGGTTCTTGATGATCCAGAGCTGGAATATCGAGTGGAAAGTAGCCGTTTCGTAAACCTCAATGGACCATCAGACCCTCGTCATATTCATTTAACCCTTAATAACCCAAATAATAACATGGTGCATAATGTTTTTCATTAAAAAAATTAATTTAAAATGTATTAAAATATATATATATATATATATATATATATATATATATATTAACATCAGCACATTAAAATTATAAAAAAATACAGAAAAAATTAAATTTTTTTCAAAACAAACATATATATAAATAGTACATAAAAAGCTATCAAATTCCTAGTCAGAACCTTAAAAACTGGAGATTAATTTGGAATGATCTAAATTAAGAAAAAAAAACACAATTATCCAAAAACCCTAGATAAATTAAGATGATGAGAGTCATAAATCAATCAATTTGTTAGTTTTTATTTTTGTATAAAAATTTTTTGTTAAAATTATATCATCCTAAATTTTTATTTAAATCTTTCCATCAGCTTTTAAAATCATGATTAACAATATAACAGCCAAGAATAACAGGGGCAGCATTAGTAAATTAACAAACAATTAAGAAGACAATCGAAGGGTAATTAAGACTTTATGGTGATTAATAATCCATGGATTAGAGATGAAAGTCGGTTTGTACAGTCGGGAATTCCTCCCTTTCTTTTCCAATTTCAGTGGGACCCACGCAATAGCTGCCAGCCTGCCACTGCTCACGGTTCTATTCAAACAAGGGACCGCTACTCTTGTCTTTCGAATTTTTTTAAGGAATTTCAGAAATCTCGAATTCAATCGTACTAGTTATTAAAGTGCTCTAAATGTTATTCGTTATAAAACTCAATTCTGGTCAGTTTTTGTCACCGTTTGTTTTTATTTTTTAAAATTATATTTAAATACATTTCAAGAATACATTTAACTTGAAAAATATTAAATTAATTTTTTTAAAAATATTTTTAGATGATTTTAATATACTAACATTAATAAATAAAAAATTTATTTTAATATATTTTTAAACTAAAAATATTATACACCACAATATTAAATATTTATTTCTTCATGGTAGATTGAATGAGAGTTGATCCAATCAATGCATTATTTAAATTAGATATAATTAAAATTCAAATGATACTATTTTATTTTTTTAATTTTAAAATAATATTTTTTTATATTAATTCATTTCAATCTAAATTAATATGTCCAACAGTAATTAAGTGGATATTGAATAAGTTCTATAAAAATTAGAAATGCAAATTATTTTTTCTTATGAATAATAGTGTTCCATGGATTCATTTAATAAAAAGTCGTGAAAATTTCGGTTTATTTTTCCACATTTCTTTCTTTTTATATGTTTAGTGTTTTGTTTTTTTTTTTACGGTGAATCACTTCAAATTTACAGGACTTTTTAACTGTGTTATTCAGTAAAAATGATTAATTTCAATTATTCTAAACTATTCTTACATGATATATATATATATATATATATATATATGAAAAAAAACCTTTACCTATTAAAATTTTCAATTGCACGTGCTATATTTATTTAAATAGTACAGAGATGATTTTTGCATAAGAACAAACTACATCTTACTACTTTTGGCTTACAAAGATACATATTCAATTTTTCATATTTTATTTTTCACATGGCCCTGGTCTTCTATGCGCCTTACAATTTAACATTTTTTCTCCAATACCAAACGGGCTCAATCTGTTTGGTTGCCGAGAAAATCAAGGAAATACAGGGAAATTTTTGTAGTTGATGCATGCTTTGACTCCAATCTTCTTTACATGAAAAACCCAAATACATGCTCGGAAGTTTCAGTGATTGGATTCTGAATTCCTTCGATTAATTCCCTTGCTAACAAAAGATGAGGAACGATCGAGGGGGGGAAACAAACGAAGGAGCACAGGTTTTGCTTGAGACATAGACGCCGCGCAGGCTATTGTAATAAAATCAACGTACGAGAACATATGTATTTACTGTGAAAAAAGCATTTTCCTTTCTGTCAAATTAAATGGAGTGTCAAAAGGCTCACTTTACTGCTTTGGAGATTGAATCAATGGACACATCAAACATGTACTTCGTACTTGGCAAGAAGACAGTTTGAGATTTTCAGCAACAAAAGAAAAAGGAACAAGGGTTGCCAAAGTTTGCATACGTTTCATACGATGAACTTGAATATATAATTTATTTATTTTTATATAGAAAGGTAAGAAGGTTGGTTTACTTGGATCCTATAATGCTACAGTAACATCATTATAAGATACAATCTACGTGAATTTAATTATCAAGTACTCTTCCATCTATTGCCAAGGAGGCTCCACCTGAGCCAGTCAAGGTGGCTACGCGTAATCCATCAACAGGATACTCTGAAGAAGATAGACCAGAGGAGGATGGAAGCAGCCGTAAGAAGAGGAGGCACGAGGAGAAGGAAAAGAAACATGAAAAGCATGATAGGCGCGAGCTAGAAGCACCATCCTCACGATCCTGACAACAGGAGGAAACGCCAGAAAGACAAGGAGAGGAGGACACACGACTCTGACTCAAACTAAATATCCAATTCATCAGGATATTTTATCATTCCTAATAGTTCATGATAGAGATGGGGCACTTTGTTACTTTTGACTTTAACATTTCTGAGGTTAACTTCATGTAAGATATCAAGTGATGTTATTGTTTTAGAGATGGGGCAATGGAACTTTGGAAGCTCCATTGGAACTTTGGAAGCTCAGTACATAATTACTGGATTCCGGGACAAGTTGGTTTAACAAGGTATCGTTGTGTTTTATATCCAAATTACGTAGCTGTCATTTATATTTCTGTTGAATTATGGATCTCCCTCCCCCTTCATGTAAAAAAAGCATATAACTTTGAGTTGCCATTGCTAGGAATTGCTTATATCACATTCTAGTCCTAAAGCATGTTAAAATGGATTTGGATTCATGTAGAGAGGAAAAAAAATCTTAATTGTTTTCCTTTTGGAGACTGTCAAGTGTCAAGAAGTCAATGATTCCTCCCATGCCCTCCCATACCACTGATGCATTCTCTTGTTATATGTAGTTCTCCTTCTTATGCTGTTCCCCATGGTATGACTCTGGTCTGGTATGGCATATTAATGAGGCTCCCTACTTTCATTTTCACTTTCTTGCAGTGCTTTGAGAGACCGCAGATTCCCTCCTATACAAGCTAAAGAATTGCCTACTCTGGAATGCACAGTTTCCATTCTGACTGATTATTGAACTGCCAACCACTATCTTGATTGGGAGGTGTGTGCTTTAACTTGCTTGAGTTTTTGGAACACTGGGGTTAGGATACTTTTTAATATCTAAATTACCAAGTTTTATTGTGGATAGAAGAGTACTCAGTCATGTTTTCCATTTCATATGGTCTGACAGTTCTCCATCGACAAAAAAACTCTTAACACTGTGGCTGTGCTTTAACTTGCCGAACCTTAATGTTCTGTTAACAGGTATCTCCCATAGATTTACAAAATTAGAAGACAAACTAAACAAAAAGCTAGCCACCTGCTAAATTTCAGTTATAACTTCATAATGGCCGGCTCCATCATTGATCACAAAAAATGCCATTTCCCTTAAATAAGATTTCAAAGATACATTTCTGTGATGACTCTTGTTTAAATTTCTATCAAGAGTTTCACAAAAGAATCTAAATTGTAGATGTTGACCTTGAAAGTAGTAGTGAAAAGAAGTTCTCCATGTACCTACTTTTTTGAGTGCACTCATGTTTGGATGCTCAGAAGGCACATTGTGGCACAACTCCTCAAGCCATGGGTAGGATTGATCAGCTGTGTTGCTGGTGCAATGCTTGATTATTCAAATGAATTTTAATCTGGAATGAATGGAAACTTGTCTAAGTTTCTCTGTGCAAATGCTTTTAAGTTGTACGTTTAACAGAATCCGGTGACCCTCTTCAATTTTCTTGCCTTTCCAACTTATTATGTGATTCTGGCTTGCAGGTTGGGAAGCATGGTTTGATTATTGAGTTTACTGACCCTAATAACAATGCAAGGCGAAGTGCCACTTATTTGCCTGAAGTGGCTGCCCATGAAGGTATAGTGGTTGTTTACTGCATGCCAGTTAACTTGATTGAGTTGTTTTTTGTAGAGAAAGATCAGAACGGGGAAGGGGATGCGTATTCCTGATATTTATGGTGACCCTAGCCAATTGTGTTCTATTTAATTCTGGTAGATTGGCCAAGACATACAGATTGAGTTATTTACTCTGATTTTGTTTACTAGTGCAGCCATTAGGGCTAGAGGGTGGCAACTGGACGGTTGCTCTGGGGCAGATACACCTTGTGTGTACCAGATGCTGGCATCATGTTGCTCGTCCTTGCAGGTGCAAGAGCAGGACAACTACTTAAAATGAGGACCAAAAGGATCATAGCTTTTGCTGCGACAAAAACAGTGCAGATATATTGCATGATTCTGAAAAAAAAAAACTGCAGAAAAAGTACTGCGCGCGCGTGTATAGTTGATTTTTCTAGAGAAATTAAATCCAGTGAAAGTTGAAAGTGTGAATTGGGCTATGAAGCGTAATGAATTCTTATATAGATCGAGGAAGGATTCAAGTAAAATGAATCGCGCGCGCTTGGTAACTTTCAAGAAAATGCGCACGCAAGCTTTCTTCCCTGTGAAGAAATGGTTTTTTTTAGAAACCATAATATTTAATTAGCATCCACCACGCTAGCTTCATCTTCCCATGTATTTTCAATTCAACATTGCTTCTAAACACAACGGAAAATTAATACTATAGAGTTATTTTATGTGAATAGAAAAGACAGACTTTTTATTAATATTCTTTTTGCTTGATTAATTAGGAACCCTTTATATATAACTTAAATATTTTTGCATTTTTATTCATCATTGATCTGCTTGGCTCACTGCTACAGTTACTTTAATTTTCACTTAATTTAAAATTTATACCGGATATAATTCACCTTAAAGATATTTTTATATCAAGAACCCAATCATGCATCTCGTAACTGTGAGAATTCCATCTTAAGACTACAATAAAAAAAATTTGTCATGAGTTAATCTAAAGACTAAATTTACGGATTTTGTAAAATATTCCCATTTAGTTATTATTATGGAATACAAGAGATGAAAATAGTGCACCAAGAGTATATGTTTTTTTTTTGTTTTTAATTAAAAAAAATTCATTTTCAATTTATTCTAAAAATATATTTATTTTTATGTTTCCTCGTGTCTCTTCGATCGAGCATGGTCTTTATATATATATATTTGTTTCTTTCATATGTAAACGCAATTTAATTTTGTAGAATTAACAAGTTCGAACTTGGGATTTCATATATATTTAATTTATAAAGATTTATTACTACATATAACATCAACGAGGATCATGGATTTGTTTTTTCTTATTAAAGTGTTAGCAAGTCTGGGAGGGAGCTGGTCCTTAATTAAACCACGAAATAAAAAAAATCAAAAGGAAGCTCGCCCCCCCCCCAGTATCTCTCTCCCTAATCTCAATATATAGTCAAGACTGTCCTGATGCGTTGTGCATAATTGTTTAATTAGTTTGGTTGCGAATTAACTTAAACATTCCTTAATTTACTCAGAATGGTACTAATGGAAGCAAATCTCAAATTAAAGCCCTTCTTGTTTATAAAATATATATACACCAGTGGCTACGGAGAAGTAGATATCACCTAGCTAGTCGACAATATTATTATTCAATTAAAAAACAATTAAGTAGTCATCTAATCCAGTTTTGATCATGCTAAATTTTATTTTATTTAAAAAAATGATTTTTTTATTGTTAAGCCTTTCATTATACTTATTGTTTTATCTTTTCTATTTTTAAAATAAATTAAAGGAACAAAGTTATAATTAATTATTTCTGTAAATTACCAGGAAATCAGGCACGCATGTTGCCGTGGTTCTAAAGCGTCCATTTAAACGCCGTAAAGAGGAGCTAGGTATTAATTTCCTGGAACAATATGGTATTTTTGTCCGTACGTATAC
>Ga0325402_1006597_pt1 | contig 10986 bp, 9 predicted proteins | sample PopdelMetagenome_22_FD_207212 | JGI IMG/M metagenome (GOLD analysis project Ga0325402, IMG submission 207212) | Populus deltoides microbial communities from Bellville, Georgia, United States - Xylem-PdKOR-R3 | ecosystem: Host-associated > Plants > Phyllosphere > Stem > Wood/Secondary xylem...
TTTTCTTTCTGTGTTTCTTTCCTCAATCAAGTGATGGTCATGATTCGTGAACAATTAATGAGTATAAAAACAGCCCTTATCTTCTGTACATGGGCAGGAACGTTCCGGTCTTGTAGGGTTGTGTCTTGTGTGGTTTCCGTTTTTGTTTTTTTTCCTTTTAAATTTATTTCAATTCTTGCCTTTTATGGCGGTTTAAACTTTAAAGTTTTAAACACCCCGACAAATTCCTTACTTAACTTGCTTTGTTTATCCAATTGACTGGTTGTTGTGGTTGTCTGTTTGTTTTTTGCTTAAGTGTATTTCTTATTATAGCATTTAAAAAACTTTAATTCCGGTCTTTCTTCGGACTTTTGGCGCATACCCACCTTCTTCTTCCTTGTTTACATTTATCTTCCACTCGCAATTTCAAGAATTTAAAATTGTGCCATGTGTTTGACGGCTATTGGAGTTCCGGGTATTGTTAGTTTTGCTTCGAGGTTGAGTTGTTAGCTGTAGTTTTTGGATTAGTTTGTGTAGTTGGGTGATTGGGAGTTGTTGTTGAAGGGTAGATTTGATGATCTGTGAGGTTTTTCAAGCTCAAATTCTTGACGAGAAGTGAGGGTTTGTGCAGTGGGAACTGTTGGTGAAGGGTTTAAGATTTGGGGGTATTTTAAGTTCGACTTGATGATTTTGGTTGTATGGTAGTTTCAAGCTCTGAACTTGGAGGAGTCTGAGATTTGAGAAATTGGGATTTCTTGTTAAAGGGTTTTAAAGTTGGAAACCCGAAACATTTGATTAAGGGTTTTGCAGTTGTGGATTGGGTCCAGTGAAGATTTACTTGTTGATTCTGTTCTTGCGCACTTTGAGACTAGTTTGAAGCTGCTAATTGGATGAAATGGTTAATAATAGATTTGATCATCCATTAAAGCATTCAGAAGAGGAAGGACGGGGCAGCAACTATGATCTGAATAAGAGTTTTGATCAGACCAGTGGAGGTGATGAATCAGTGACAGTTGCTTCCGTATCTTCGGAGGAACAATCTGAAGCAGGTTCTTCTCAGGAAGCAGAGAAGCAGAAGACAAAGTCAGGGAAGCAGCCACTAGCTCTAGAGATTTTCAAATCAAAAAATTTGATTTTTCCTCCACCTCGAAGAGGTTAGTACTTGATATTTGGCAGCCTAAGTCGTTGTTTCTTTTGCTTTATACAGCGTACCTGATTGAAACTTTATTATACTTGCTGAATTTAGTCCTAAGGGTCTCCAGCTTTATTATTTCTCTAAACTTGAGACAAACAATAATCCTAATCCACCTCTGCTCTTTCAGTTCTAAAATTGTATCTTACTTTTAATATTACATGGTTAAGGTTTTTTTCCCTTTTGCATCATTATAGAGTTGATTTGATATGTTGTCTGATGTCAAGCATCTGATCTTGAAGGCTTGAATCTGTGCATCAATGCTCCTGTTGACGATCACAGTCATCAGCTGTTTGATGATGATGATAATAATATTACATTCTATAGATCCAAGACGGAGAACAGGGCTTCAAGGTATGAGCTAAAATTGAATAGACTGTCAGAGCGTGAAAAGGTAATTAGCAAGATCACATACATGGATGCATCTGCAAATTTCCTTATGTGTGATCATATATATTGTTTGGAACCTATGCTAAAAGGCCAGAAATGATTTATGTGCATTATGCATATACCGTGTCTGATTATATATGATTCCCATGTTGTGTCTCTGCATAGTATATGCTCCTCGCCGATTCATTATCTCTTTTGAAATTCCCCAGTTTTATTTTAATTAAAATTACATGTTATTTTTGTTATGGCTCTCATAAACCAACATCTATGATTGGTGGAGTATCTGATAGCCTGCCTCTCTTTCCCCATCAACAAGGTTTCAAATATGAAAGTGTTGTTGCTCTATGACATTTATTGCTAGTTTATTTTGGCAATCTGATGATCGCTTATCAAGCGAAATCTTTACCCTGTTCAGCTGGATCTGAATCTCTGAACTTTTTATGCCTGCATATGATTTCACTCTATTCTTCATGACTCATCTTACACTGGTTTTCAGAAGAAACTAATCATAGAGCTAGTCAAGATACAAAACGACGGAACAGTTGAGGTTGATATAGATGAAAATGCTCCTGTTGCTTCGGAGTTGTTAGAGCTTCATTCAGTTGAAGGGGCGTCCTTTTATGTCAATGATAGCATTTCTTGTTCTAAGAAATCAATTCCAAGATTGAAAATTGCTATGCTAGTGGTTGGGACAAGAGGAGATGTCCAGCCCTTTCTAGCTATTGCAGAAAGACTTCAGGCATGTTTATACTAATTTACTGATTACTTAGTGTACTATTTTTATTTTTGCAATGTCATTTATGTTCTATGTCCTAGTTCCCATCTCTTGTATGCCCTATGTATTGATTTCGTTTATTATACCTGTATGCTTTTGTTTTTACTCAAGAAAGAGTTGGGTGTTTTGTACTTTATCCTTGTTATTTGCAAATATGCTTTTGTTTTTACTCAAGAAAGAATTGGGTGTTTTGTACTTTATCCTTGTTATTTGCAAAATTCACGGGCAATCTTGCCTAAGTTTTACATGATTCACTATTAAAATCCTGATGTCAGCATCACATGTTCCCCAATCTCTAGTTTACTATATCATTATAGGTTTTGTAATTTAATTTGCAAATGATCCAATATTTTCTAGCAGGAATTTGGTCATCATGTTAGGCTGGCAACTCATGCTAACTTCAGCAGTTTTGTAAGATCAGCTGGTGTAGATTTTTATCCTTTGGGCGGTGATCCTCGGGTATTGGCAGAATGTAAGAGCTCCCTAATATTTTTAATTCCCTTTTGCAATATTGTCTTTGATCATGACTCCATCAACAACACCCTGAAAGTTGTTATATCGCTACGTGTGTCATTAATCTTCTGTAGCTTTGAGGAGTTGGTGACTAAATGCATCAATATCTGGTTGACAAGCAGTTTCTTTTTTTTTTAGCAGCTGTTATAGCAGTACAGTTTGCTATTAATTGCAACCTAAGATATCAGTGTCCTTCAACTGAATGTGTTATTCGACTAAATGCGAGGACTTGTTTTCAGATATGGTGAGAAACAAAGGTTTCATCCCATCTGCACCAGGAGAAATATCCACACAGAGGAAGCAACTGAAGGCCATTATTGAATCTCTTCTTGCAGCATGCACAGAACCAGATATGGAAACTGGCGTACCTTTCAAAGCCCAGGCAATTATTGCAAACCCTCCAGCATATGGTGAGCAAGCAGGAACTTAAGGATATAGTAAGATAAAATGGCATTCATCAAACTCTAACTTTCCCCCTCTGTTGCAGGACATGTACATGTTGCTGAAGCTCTTCGTATACCAATTCACATTTTCTTCACAATGCCTTGGACGTGAGTATCGAGTGATCACTTGCTTGTGATTTGAAACTAACACTACTTGGAACACCTGAATCATCAGTTTGAATAACATTTATTTTGAAGAAAATCCTGTGTTGCCTGCTATGCTATGATTCTTCTAATGTTTTCTAGAAACAGAAGGATAGAGAACAACGGTTTTTCTTTGGATTCAGATTTAATGGATATGCTTTTTGACATTTCCATTATTTTAACTAAAAGTACACATGATTGCTTGAGTCTCATGCTAATTATTTTGATCCACACATAGCTGACTTGGAAAATTCACATGCATTCTTTCTTAAGTGCATGAATTTCTGATTTAAGGAGAATCTGATGATTCTTGGATAATGCAACCAGAAAATCAATGGTGTCTGCACACGGGGGGCGCGGGAATACAGAAAGTGCCGTCAAGCCTATACCAGTACTAGTGTTTTGGCATGGTTAATAAAACAGGAAAAAGAAGGTTTAGAGACTGATATAAACCAAAATGGAAATTTGAGGAAAAGGTTAATAATAAATTTTAAAAGCATGTTATCTTTAGTGAATTATGCTTTGTTTATTTGTTTGTTTATCTGTTAGTTTTCTACTCAAGGCTATGCCTTCTCACTTCCATCTTCATTAGGCAGGCCAACATATGAATTTCCTCATCCTTTAGCACGTGTACCTCAAAGTGCTGGTTATTGGGTATGTTCTTTCTTGGTGTCACATTTTCCTATAATTTCTTTTTTCCTGTCAACCATTGGACTAATCACCACAAACTGTTTCCATGGATCCAGCTTTCATACATAGTTGTGGATTTACTGATATGGTGGGGAATGAGAAGCTATATAAATGAATTCCGGAAAAGAAAGTTGAAGCTTCCACCGATCGCGTACTTCAGTACGTACCATGGATCAATATCTCATCTGCCAACAGGTTATATGTGGAGTTCCCATCTTGTGCCAAAGCCAAGTGGTAAGGTTTCCATTTAGTTATACTGTTGATAATCTTCTCAAGCTCAGATATCTATGTTGCTGTCTTCCTTATAGTGCCTTCAATCCATAACACATTGTTATTCGAGGATGCTACTTTCTCCAAATTATGTTACCTCTACCTCTCAATCAAAACCCAATTCTTTCCTTCTTCTTTCCTTTCTTTTTATTTTTATGGGAAGAGGCAAAATCAGGGACATGGTAAAAAGAAATTATTAGATGTTAAGCACATATCTAGCCTCAAAGGTTCATACAAAAATGTTTCTCATTTTAAATTTCTAGCCTGCACCTAGGATTGGTTTTTACTTACTGAACTATGATGAAAATACTTTGAGGTTATTCATTCTTTAAACAGATTTCATGTTTCTATTGCTGAAGAAGAGCTTAGCTATTTACATGATTAAAAGCAGTCACAAACTCAACATTTATTCTAGATCTGAGTACTTCTCAGCTGGAAATCTGAAGATTCAGTTTAATCAGCCAATCATTATTATGTTTGTTACATTTTATTTTACTTATCTATTACCATTACTGCTTTTCTCCTCTAGTGGGGAGAGAGCTAGTCAGACCAATGTTTTTATTTGCTCTCAACCACTGATGCTAACTGGTATTCTTAATCAACTTTGATCTCCCCCCTTTGGTTCCTTTTGTGACATTAAGGGTGTTTTTCGTACAGTCTTTGTAATAATCTTTCTATTCAGCCAAATGCAAACACTCGTGCTTCTTATGTATAATCGACTTTATTAACTTATCTGCAGACTGGGGGCCTTTAGTCGACGTTGTTGGTTATTGTTTGTTAAATCTTGGATCAAAATATGAACCTAAAGAAGAGTTCCTGCAATGGATTCAGAAAGGAACTGAACCCATATATATTGGATTCGGGAGCATGGTATGGTGATTTCCCTGAAGCTGTTATAGTTTCATTTTCATGCATTTTTTTGTTTCTCTTTGTTTGTTCTGTTTGTTGGATGATGTACCTCACTATGCAATAGTTTTTTTTCCCCTCTAGATGTTATTTAGTAGTTTGTACTTTGTAGTTCTTTTTGATACATATATACTGTGACTTTTATTGTGAATCTCATGGGTGTTTGCTAGATTGTGAACCAGAACAACCTTTAATATTGATGAATGAACGAGGCCTAGAAGAGTTTGAGATTGTATATGTTGGAGCTTGGTTGAAAATTAATTTATTTACCTATAATTTCCTAGTGTCAGTGAAAAAATAACTGATAATTTATGGCCAAGTATTGTAACTTGTGAAACCACAAAGTTCACTTTTAAACTTGTGCTGACTCTGGAAATGCCACTTCAAGAAAATCTCGTTCCTTGATGATTTTGTAAATTGGTGTATTATATGATTGAAGCTGAAGGATGAATTTATTAACTTGAGAAAAATTAGAGCTTTGATATTATTAACCAAATATTTCAATTACAGCTGAGTCCTCTGCTAAATTCCTATTCTCATATGACATATATGAGTGAAAAACTCTAAAGAAAAAGAGAGAGAAAAGATGTGATTGAAAAACACAATTCTCATATTAACCAAGTATGTTGGGCATGCTGTTCTCAGTATTTTTGGTTGAATATTTTTTTATCTTTGCATGATCCACACTCCACTTAAGATTGCTGTCCTCAATAAACTTTGCATAGTTTCCTTTTTTTTCTGCTTCTTTATATCTCAAAATTAAATGTCTATTAATCCTTGTGTCGTCTTTCCATTATATTTTAAATTCATGTAGTTAGCCAATAGAATTTTCTTTTCTTCATCAAGTTTTCTTAGAGGACATAATTTAAACTACTATATGTTTGCTTGTGAAGCCTCTTGAAGATCCCAAGAATACTATGGACATAATACTGGAGGCTTTGAAAGATACTGGACAAAGAGGAATAGTTGATCAAGGTTGGGGAGATCTTGGAAATTGTAAGTGTTTTCCTTCCAGCTTTTCCTATGCCTGTTTGCAGATACTGATCACTTTTTCAAAGAGTCATGTATAGCATAGTTCTCATTTGTATCAGCATACAAATGTCTAGCTGCCTGCATATGGCTTTGTTGACTGGTGAATCTCTATTCATTTTTCTGTTATTTTACCTGGATTTGGTGATTAATTTGTGATTTAACAATTTAGTCAACAATAATCAAAAGGAATGCTTCACGTAGGCATAATTGAAGCTTCTAAATAAATATGTTTTAATTAGCTGTACAGATATCTACTTACTTAGAGTGTGGCACTTTCCAAGATTCTAAATAAATGTACTACTCTGTAAGTTATTACTTCCCTGGCTGATATTCAGTGGGATTGGATTGCCTTCTTAGCTCGTGTTTTACTTTCTCACTCCCTTGTTTCTTCTATTAAGACATTCATCTTCTATCCCATTCTTATACCACCACAACTTTTTTGATAGGAAATTGTAGCATTCCTCAAGTATTGTTACCAATTTGTCATCTGTCATTATAATAGTTTGAAATTGTGTGACTTTTGATTATAAAATGAAAACACATACGGGCACTACATTGTGAAATTCATATAGTTTCTCTTCTGATTGTCATCATGTGTCTTGCAGTTATGGAAGTACCTGACAGTGTCTTCCTTTTGAAGGATTGCCCTCATGATTGGTTGTTTCCTCAATGTGCTGCTGTGGTGAGTGATATTATAAGATCGTAATTATGTTGCAAATTAGAACTTTGTGCACTTTGCCAGTATGGTCTTTTGTTTTTCCTTCTCCTTTTACCCACTTCCAATCATATTTTCTTCCTAACAACTCTGCAACTACTAGACAATCATAAATCATATGGGGATCTGTGGTATTGCCTAGATTTAATGATATGGATGAATGACAAGAATGACATACTCTCTGTAATGAACACCTCCATTATAATACTGTGTTACTTGAGTATATTTTGGTAAACATTTGATAACCAGATAGTTGATTGGAAGATGTTTACAAATGAAATGCAGGTTCATCATGGTGGTGCCGGAACCACGGCAATGGGACTAAGAGCTGGGGTAAATGCTTTTTTTTTTTTTCAAATAGTTTATTACGATAATGTTCTCTTGACTTCATGTGAGAATGACCCATCAAAATAATCAGTTTCATTAAGCTTATTCTTTCTTGAAGATTTCCATGTCAATGAATCCGAAGGTATTATGTACTTGGAAATGGCATTAAGAGATTTAGCTTGTAACCTACTCAAATTATGCAACTCAATTGTTTATTAGAACCAATTTATACATGTTGACCCTGTCTCCAAAAATGTTAATTGCAGTGCCCGACAACTATAGTGCCATTCTTTGGCGATCAGTTCTTCTGGGGCGATCGAGTGCATACAAAAGGACTAGGACCTGCACCGATACCAATAGCTAGGCTCAGTGCTGAGAGCCTTTCAAATGCAATAAGATTCATGCGAGAGCCTGAGGTAATTGCAATGTGTTGTACATGGAAGAGTTGATTCATATAATATCACAAATATATTAGATTTCACTGGTATGATTTTATCTTCTTGTTAGTGTTTTTTGGTGTTTGCAATAGTAGTTACCTTAATTATCAGAAAATCTTGCTAATTCCTTTTTTTGGGTATATTTGTTATTAGTTGATCCTTCCAGTCATCTTTTAATAATTTTCACAATAATTCTCAAGTTATAAGTCAGAGCACCATTTTCACTGCAATTTAACAATTTTTTGTTACGACTCACTTTCATCTAGTTTTATCTGAATTGGGTGGCGTCTTATGACTTTTATAAAAACCACCATCAAAGGTGTTTTCCAGGTGCAGAACGATTTCATGTTCTCAAGAAGATAAAATGTTTATTGAAACTCAGCTGAATCTAGGTTCTAAATGGAGCATAATTGTATGTGATTAACCATTTTTGAATTCTTCCTCCATTATGTTTTCATATCGATCATGCTAGCTTATCACCAAATTGCAACTTGAAATGGGAAGTTGCATGGTCACTCTTCCTATGCCACCACTTTTATAAGAAGCTGCCTTTTCAAATTCCTAATGGGACTTTCAACTTGGTCAGGTGAAATCTCGAGCTGTGGAATTGGCCAAGTTGATAGAAAATGAAGATGGTGTTGGAGCTGCAGTTGATGCATTTCACCGACATCTGCCTCCCGAGCTACCCTTGCCTGCCTCATCTTTGGAGGACAATGAACAGCCGAACCCCCTGCAATGGTTTTTTATCCAAATTGAAAAATGGTGCTGCCTATCCTGTTCATAAGCTTCTTGGAGGGTCTTTCCTAGTTGTGTAGATGTTTTTTTGTTTTCATTTTCTTTTGACCTTTACAAGTAAAGCATAATTTGTTTTAGACATTCCATTCATTCCATTCATATCTGGTATGGTATTTGAGGGCTACATGTAAGGTTACTTTGCCAACACTTTGTTACTTTGTGACCTGCTATTAAAAATAAAAAGACTTGGGTTGCTGAATTTTGGTTGAATTTATGGCTGCATATTGTGGCAAATCAAAGCCAGGTGAGTGTGAGGGGGAAACGCCCTTCGATAAATACAGTATTTGACAGGATAGTTTGAAACTTCTAGTTCATCGAACTGAACTGCAACACAACCTGATCATGTTTTATCCTATAATCACTCTTATCAATGATAGATTCTTAGGTGCAGTGTTCAAAATCACGAAACCATTTCAAGGTATCTTTACATCCCATCCCGTAAAGGGTATTTCAAGGCCAATTGTTTCGGATTTTGTCAAAATCACTTGAGAGAAACAGAAGCAGAGAGAAATACTTTAAATCTCAATTATTTTCCACACCAAAAGCCACCTTATTACATATCCACACATATTATCACTTCTTATATATTTTGATGTCTCTCCACCTTGATTCCATGTAATAGCTTATATTGCGAGGCGCAGCATAGACTCCACATTTGAAGTACATATCGCCAGGCCCTTGATCGTGGGTTGAATATCTCTCTTCACCATCAATGAATACAGTTAGCCTACCTCCATCCACATCATGGATTATATTTAGCCTGAACCACTTGTCATAAAGATCAGTAGCCACCAAGTCTCCACTATAGTACCTCATGTTGCCATCGTAGATCCTTAGTATCAAAGTGGTTGCTCCATGAGACGCACCATGTATCTGTGCTACTGTCACACCTGATGTTCCATTTGGCACAAAACCATAGCCTTCAAATTGCCACACTCCTGATGAATAGTCAAGACCCTGCAATTCCACAAACCAAACCAGTTAGAGAATGTGAAGTATATACGACCCAGTAGCTTGGACTGCATTCTTTAGAGTTATTCTGTTTTAAAATACACATGATGCAGACAATGAACTGTCTATAATTCAGTAGGCAATTCTTTGATTTCCATATCCTTTAGCTAAGAGAGAAGGAAAGGGGCAAGGGGGTTACTGTAATGCGAACTTCAGTTCTTGGTTGGGTGTTGCTACTGGGGTCATGTGGCTTATCTGTAGCATAGACCCACAAATGGCGTATTCCATCTTCATAGCTGTATCGCTCATTTAGCGGTACGTTATATGGCTTCTGCAGCACAAAATTTGCTTCTGTTAATGGCACAGGGGTGAAACCGTCTGTAGGATCAGCAGCACTGCATAGAAGATTGAAGCTTTTTAGTGAGACAAGGGCCAAAAAGAGAAGCAGAAGAGAGTAAGATCTTTCCATTCTTATTTTCCCTCTCCTCAACTCTCGCTAGAATACTGGTGTGAGCTTTAAGATGATCAAAGCAGGTATTTGTAGGTCAGCAAGAACATTTGAAATGAATTAGTTTGGGAATTGAGAATGAAACGTTGGACTTGCATGGATGTCTTTTCTTACAATTGAAAACTATAGATAATATACCTCTTTGACCAATGTCCAAAAAAAACATTTCTCGAACATGAACTGCCCACTTACTTCCATTGAGGCAGGTACATTTCATTAAATTAAATATTACCATCACATGCACTGTGGTATTTTCTGTATCCATAATCCATGGATTCTGTATAAGAACATGCTCCTTTCTTCTTATCATCACTCGTGTTCTAGTGCTATAAATATTATTCCCTTAGTAATTAGCGAATGAACCCAGGTGACCTGAGCAAGAGATTTTCAATCCATCTTGCCTTGGGAAGAAGCCAACAAATTGTTCAGGCTGGAAGTAGCTGTCTCTCTTCTCCGCCAATCCCTGATCATTCCATTTCATACGGTGCACGGAGCCATATTTTAACTTTGTATCCGACGTTACTTCATGGAGTTTACCTGATTTTCCTCCCCACGTTCACGTCATTGCCTAGTAATTAAACAATGATGACTCTTCGAGCTAATCTTGTTTTCATCCAGATGCTTCCAAGAGTTGCAGCTTTCTAATTTAATGTTTAGTGATTAATCTTTATAAGTTAATCTAAATACTTTTGAAAAAACCATGTCACCCATTGGTGCTAATATTGAAAATTTTGTTTTAAAGGATATTTAGTTATTTTTATTGTGTTTTTAAAATATAAAAAGACATATTTATATTTTATCAATTTAATAATAACTAATTTGACATATGAAAGTCCATGATGCTTCTTATTACTGGTTTTAATTAATTTTAATTTGTATAGTAATATATATTACTAGTTTTAGTAATAAATATATATAT
>Ga0325402_1006598_pt1 | contig 10986 bp, 6 predicted proteins | sample PopdelMetagenome_22_FD_207212 | JGI IMG/M metagenome (GOLD analysis project Ga0325402, IMG submission 207212) | Populus deltoides microbial communities from Bellville, Georgia, United States - Xylem-PdKOR-R3 | ecosystem: Host-associated > Plants > Phyllosphere > Stem > Wood/Secondary xylem...
ACATCTGACCCCCCCTTTTCTTTTTTTTCTTTTTTTTGGAAAACTAAATAACTAGGAAGAACAAAAGATTCTTTTATGTAGACATTGAAACACCAAAGTTGGAAGCAGGAAAGGGGGGGGGGGGGGGAACTTGCCTATCAGTTTTATCAAAACCAAATCTAGAGCCAAAGTAGAAAGCCACAGCAAGCAACCACGCGTCACTATGAACAGCAACTAGAGAGAGCCAGTCTTTTTCTTGCATCCCATCTCTGGCAAAGTTAATTCCAAGTGCAGGCTCTGGGAGTTCGGGAGGCACTTCTTCAGCAGGTAAATTGACTTCCCACTGTTCATTAGGGAACCCATACAGGCAAAGATTCTCCTTCTCTGTAGGGCACACTAGTTAGTTACATGTATATTTGAACATCATCCACCGTAAAAATGAAGTGAGAGACTATAACTATAATTAAAAATAAAATAAGAGGCAATAAGTTTATAACTACATTTTTCTCTTTTGCAAGCTATCCAAATCACTCGGCAAACAAAGATCACAACAGAAACAGTAATATCAGCATCCATCTCAAAAAATTCAAATGCAATCACAGATGCTGGAAGGTGCAAATGCTATTGGAAGTGATAAGGTGCAGTTCCTCCTTAAGCTGCAAATACAAGGCGTACAAGGAATTATACAGAAACGCCACACTGAAACGTAAGAAAAATAAAGCTCCTAATTATCACCCTTGCCTTTGTTATAGACGTCAAGAAAAGCTAGTTAGCAGAACCAAATGAATGAAAATAGAGAAGCTTGATAATCGTAAGAACAAATATAAAAGATTGTTTGAGTTCTACGTTCAAAGTTAATTTTTCTGTGGTTTGAAACCAAATCAAGCATACTTCTAAGGTAGTATAAATTTCAACTTGTTTTAGACAACCACTGGATTTAAAATCTGAAACCATAAATAATACAAAATCCAGCATATCGATATTTCAGATCATAACAAACAAGTGGAGTGCAAGTAGGAGTTGAAAAACTCACAGAAATATAGCAAATAGAACTCATCTCGACACAAATAGAAGAATCCACCCAGATCAATGCCAAATGTTCCAATGCACAACAGAAAATGATTCGCTCAAGGATCCCTAAACAAAGTTTGCTTGAATTTTTGAAGAAAACACATCTCTGTCCCCAACTCAAGATTGTGGAGGCTGGAAACGTAGCCTATGGAAAATGCATGTAGTATTTCTCCTTCTTAACAATCAAGTAACGTCAATAACTGTTCGAAAAGAATAACTTAAATCTCAAGTGCGAAGCCGAAAATAAGTGAAGTAGAACACATCGTATAAAAAAAAGAAGAAGATTTTAAGCTTAAAGCTGCACTAACCAGTTTTTTTATTTTTTTCAAAAAATAGCAATGCTTTTATTAATCAGTTGAACTTTACTCCTAATAGAGTTTTTAATATACAAAAATTCGAACAACAGAACACCACCAAGAAATGAACAAAAATTAAAAAGCGTGGTAGAAAGATAAAAGAACCCTAACCAGGATCACACTGCTGATAAAATTCTTCTACATCTGCCAAAAAAAAGAAAAAAGAAAAACCACCACAAACAGACGTAACATAACTCACAATGCGAAATTAAAATCCGAAAACCGAAAAGAGAATTGAGAGAGAGAGAGAGAGAGAGCAGTACCAGTAGTTAGGGCTTTGATCATTCCAGCTCTACGGCCCTTAAGATCCCTGAAAACCTCCTCTACAGTTCGGGGGTTGTACTGGGCGCCTCCGTCCATTTTCCCGTACAATTCAAACAAACAAATTGTGCTGCAGATAGACCAAGATAAATACTAAATAATTAATTATTATAAAAGAGAGAGTGAGAGATAATAAAGGAAATCTATCTTGTTTTGGAGGGGTATTTATGTTTATGAAGAATCCAAAAAGGAAGTTCCTTTTTTCTTTTCTTTTCTTTTTCTCAGTACTTGGTAGCAGAAGCAGGAGAGTGGAGACAGGGACAGGCCAAAAAAAAAACAAACAAACAAACTAGTCCCAATGACTAATAAACTTCTGGTCAAGTGATGGTGAATTCCTTATATTTTAAAAAAGGATTTTGAACATGACTCTAACTGTATAGGTCCTATCTATGATTAAAGAGAAAGAAAAATCTCAAGGGCCCACCCAATTTGTTGTTTGCTTCCTCCCTTCAGCTCAAGTAGTAGTTTTTAATATTTCTTCGGCAATCATCATCATCTGAGACTGGGAGGGTGTTCTTCCATCCTTCAAATCAGATTTTAAGCTAGCTTTTGAGACATCTAATTGAGGTGAATTCTCCAGCCGGGTTCAATATAGAGTATAAACTAGATCCTGTCTGCCTTTCTCTGCAGCCCACGAGTAGATGAAATCTATAAATCAATTAAAAAAAAAAAACATGTTTGACGTGGATGATAGAGACTCTCGTTATCCACGTCGCATTCAGTCCTCGGCTGGAGGATCCATGATGTGATGTTTTTGGGCTCACAGACACAGCCTCGGGCACACAGATTTCTTGAATCCAGATCCAGAATTAAATGGTGATGCTGAAGTGAGCTGGGGTGGTTTTCTAATCCCTGTTCTTTGATGGACTCTCTCTCTCTCTCTCTCTCTCTCTCACCTGTGAATTAAGGTGGGAATCAAAGAGCGAGAAGAGTACGAGATCTCAATCAAGAGCCATCTTTTGCTTTACGGTGATTGAAGATCACGTACCTGTCATACACGTGTCATGATTGTTTGCTTTCTAAAAAACATGCAGTTTTGTTTTCCGTTTTAAAATGTTTTTATTTTTAATTTTAAATTACTTTTTTTTTATTTTTTTATATACCATATCAAAACTTAATTTTTAAAAATAAAAAATATTATTTTAATATAATTTTAAATAAAAAACATTTAAAAAAAAAATTAAGCTGGCTGTTCTGGGCTAGACCGACAGCTGACTCTATTATAGTTGCCGCGATATTAACCTGCCCCCATGGACTTCCAAATTATAGTTTTTGTGTTTCAGAGTATGTTTGTTTTTTTTTTATTTAAAAAATATGTTTAAAACTTTTTTATTTTTTTAATTAATTTTTTTTGGATAGTTTTAATATGTTATGTCAGAAATAAATTTAAAAAATAAAAAAAATATTATTTTAAATAACTGGAAAATAGAACCGGGCATTGCAATGCCATAAGAGTTCTTAATTAACCATAATTAAAGTTCATAAAAGATTGATAAACTACTATTAATAAACTAGTCTCCTTGGCTCTTTATAGATCGACCTTTAGCGGAGAACCTTAAACTAGTGATCAAGTGCGCAGGTTAAGATAGGTGAGGTGCCTCCAAACAATATAAATAATTAAGCATTGAGGAAACTTCAAAACACCTAGATTTGTGAAAAGTACAACCAGTCCAGCATCTGAACTCCGATAATTTATTTCAATTTTCTGAGACTTCTTATTTCATACAATCACAGCAGGTCGGAGTTTACTAGCTAAGGAGATGTATATCAGGATGGTGTACACTATACCAGTGGGCATTCATATTTTCTGAACATCTGCTGAGGCTTGTGAGACCAACAAAAATTCTCTGAGAAAACCGGAATGCTTTGGACTGATTTCACTATTCAGTGAGCAAACCCACAAAGTGCTTTTACTCTCTGCAACTTCACGGAAAAAACAGAGTACAGGTACCAATACTTTTGAGTTCGAGGTGCTGCCCTGAGCCAATTTATAACATCTCAAAATTCTCAATGAAGTCACCTCCCCTCAGTATCTGGAAGCAGAAATATAAAAATCTTCAACAAGAAGTGAGTAGAGAGTATTGAGCTTGGGCCAACACAGCAGTGATAAGAATCTTCACCACAACTCAGATTCTAGAGCTGGCTATTCCACATCTATCATAAGACAGGTATGATATGATAATAACATGGAAATGTATAATACGAGGTAACACAACATAAAACAGGCTGTAAGGGATAAGCATCAGGTGGTTTTTCTCAGGTAAACAGTGTCTTCATATACAATGAAAGTGCCCGTGGCGGAAAAAAAGACTTGTCAATTGAATACAAGCTTATCGGACCATCAAAGTATAGAGCTTGAAAACTGACAGATCATCTTTGGTTTACAAGAAATTAGCTGTAATGGTCATCAAGCGCAACAAAAAAGGAAAAGCTAAAGAGATTTTGCAGGCTCTTTCATGAAGGCTAAAAATCCAAACCATGGGTCGTGCAAAAGTAAACATCAAATGGTGTAGAAGAAGAAGACTAGAAAAACCCAAATCCAGGGGTAATGTCCATCCCATCAAATATTATCAGATCCCAGTTTTTTCTTCAGCTATTACATGAAAGGGGATTTTTTTCCAGACATAATTTCATAAGATTTCAAGAAGAAAAGGAATCACCTTTGTCATCATGGGATGAATCATGTTCCTTTATCTCTGGAACATGCTTTTCAAGAAACTGCTGGGTAGTTCTCCAGTAGTGATCACCACCAGCAAGCCAAGTGTCCATATGCATGCCATTAGGAAAATCCACAAAGACGCATTCTCTATTATGAGCAGCTGCTTTACCATAGAGCATTTGCATATGGAATGGAGGAACCATTTCATCTTGCAATCCAGAAAGGAAAAGAATTGGCTGCTTAATCTGCATTAAGAAGGTCAATCCAACAGTGACACATCGAAAGAGGAAATTGCAAAAAACAAAAAGTTGAAAAGAGTCACCGAACTGTAATTGCCATTTCCAGAAACGCAATTCTGAAAATAGCTAGTTCAACTTCAACAACCTGTGTTATATAAGCAAATCATACAGGATCGGCACATGCACTTTAATTCTTCCACAAACCAGAGAGAAGCAGGGGACACATCCAGCCTCTAACTCCAAATATATATTCTCGAATAATAGGAGATATAGATGATGTCCTATGGGTGGCAACAAATGATTGACATGGTCTTCCACTCGTGTTCATATGCACAAGTGCTTTGCATTCACAAATAGTCAATAATGAAAAGCTTGAGATTCCACTGACATTTAACCTCACCTGGCCAACAACGTCAATGGTACTCCATGGAGAACGTACAAGAAAATTAAGAAGTTTAGGCCCTTTTGAACTCGTGCCTCCAATAAACCACTTTAGGAAGGGCAGTATAACTCCAGCCATGTCCAGAATGGATGTAAAAGTGTTTTCCAGGATCAATGCAGCAACCTGAAAGGATAGACCAGATAAAAGATGACGACAAACACACAAGAAAAAAAAGGGGTGAAAAACAAATTAATACTCACAAATATAGTCTGAGGACCTCCAAAATGGAAAGTGAATAAATTACAATAACTCCAATAAACAGTAACAAAGATAAATAGTAACTCGTAAGTGTGCTAATTGAATTGCAGTGAGCTTGGACAAATCACCTTCTTTATTTGGTTTCTTTCATGTCGATGAAATGACTAGTTGGGAGAAAAAGAAAATGAAGGTATAGCATATCCAGATTATCATATTTTAAACTGGAAAGAAATGCAAGATGAAAGCAAAATACAAGGAGAAGAATAAAGAACTGTCCTAGCCATCACAGTAGCATCTGCAACAAGATGAATACCAAGAGACTGTATCATCAAAATTTATGAGAACCTAAAAGCACAATACGAGTGATTTTAAACTACATAAATACATGAAACCGCATGACATGATTAGTAAAAGCTTGTTCAATTATTCAGGAAAAAACATAAACAAGATTTTAAACTACATAAATAAACAGCATATGGTACTAATAGAATTATATGGAGCAATACCTTATCAGGATTGTTTTTTGTGAGCAGAGCCCCAACTGCACCCCCAAGTGACCGCCCAAACACGACTATTCTAGATGTGTCAATGTCAGTCCTCTGTGAAAGATGATCCAAAGCAGCCTACCCAAAGAAAGAAAAGCATGTAAGGACTGAGAACAAAGCTATAGTCTATGCATGTAACCATTGGGAGATAAAGGTGACAGGGCCAAGAGAACAACACACCTGAGCATCTTTTGTGATTCCGTGCTGCGAAGGATATCCATCACTTGCTCCATAACTGTTTAGATAAAAGAAATGACGAAGCATTTGTTTTCAATCAGACAAGCAGCAAGAATACAGAAATATAAACAAAAAGAAAAATGGTTAGCAAATGCATACCCTCGATATGAAAGCATGAACACATTGCACTGCAACCTCTGAATCATTATGCGGACCATTTCAAGACGATGGGCAATGTCTGAAGGTTAATAGTTAAGGCCTCTAGTTTCAGAGAGCCAATAAGTAAAAAAGACTTAAAGCTGAATGAACCCAATACAGGACAAATACTTATGATGGTGAATCATGGTAAGGATACTTCCAGCATTCTCTTGGAAAAACAGGACAGTCGGACCTGCAAAACCATCAAAACTAATTTCTGAGCTTCGGAACTTATACTATCATGAACGCAACTAAAGAAATGACACGTTCAAATTTAAACTAAACCTAATCCCAATTAAATTTTAAAAAATAATAATCCTTTACTCTAAATTAAATTCCAATTTCATGTCCGCCTATTTAAACCCTAGCTGAGATTTAAGAAATAAATGAATGACCGAAAATAATTGGAGTGATGACCTCGGCTTTCAGGGAGTACTTTAATGAACCACGCGTGAAGGCGGACGCCATCGGAGGATCGGAGCCAAACGTCCTCGTAAAGGAGACGGAGTCGGGCAGGAGTGACCGGATAGGATTTTGTGAGACCGGGTAACACCGGGACGTAGACAAGCTTCTCTTGAAAGGCTACAAGCAAAGCCATCCCTGCTACCACTATGCCTCCTACTCCGTACAGCAACACACCCACGTACGACACCATTTCCTACTGTTGCTCTTATCGTTTTGATTTGGCAGTCTTCTCTCTCTCTCGCGGTGACCGTGAGGAGCTGTTTGTTTACGATTTGATTTGAAATAGAAAAACCGAAAAAAACATTGACGTTTGTGTTGGGTGAATCTATCTGTCCATTTTTCTTTGGATCGTGGGGTGAAAGGAATGTGTTGGAGAATGTGGGTGCACAGGTGTCAGAGTTAGACCCCAGGCCTACCTGAGATTTAACCCGATTCAAGGCTAGGGTAGCTGGGTGGCTGGGTGGCTGGGTCAATTCCCAAGTCAACCTGCATCTTTATCAAAACAAGCTGTTCTGGACCTTTAAAAGAAACGATGTTATTTGGACATGAAGTAAAAAAACACTGAATTAATTTTGTTTTGGAAAAAAATTATTAAACAAAATTATTGGAGTTGACTAGTAAGTTTTTAATTATATTTGGTTAGATCAATTAGATTGTAGGTTGACCTGTTAAATTACCTGAATTTAAATGGATTAACTTTCAACCCAATTTAATAATAAAATTATCTCGGATAAGGTTTTACATCAGAGTATCATTGGAATGATCTATTTAGCCCAACAAAGCTTAATAATAATAATTAAAAATATATGAACAAAGAATGATTACATAACAATTTTATTGGTTTAGTTAGCCGGTTATAAAATGTATTTTTATATTTATATTGGTTTTGGATAGGTGAAGTTTATGTATTTTTTTAGAGAAATGAAAGTTGAAATTATTTTTGGGACATCTTTCAAAAGACATAAATTTTAATTTGAGATAGTTTTTTAACATTTTAGTGTAACTTTGATAACCAAACATCAATTAATTTAATTGTGCGAGTGATATAAAATTATTTTTCAAAACGCTATCTTAATTTAAAAGCTTGAAACTAACATTGACCCATCATTTTCTTACATTTAATTATAATTAGAAGAACAAAATTTATGAGATTTTAAAACTCTAATACTATGTCAAAAAATTTTATCAACCTAGATTTTTAAAATATTGGTTAAAATCCTAAAATTGATTTATATTACAACTAATACTAGTGTTTAAACTTTTAGCTTGAAAATAATATTCTGACATAGGTGTGTTGAAGTCCATTTCTATACCATGGACTTCAAGGTCAAGTTGAAGGCTAGGATAAGATTGTTAATCTCATGGTTCTGGCAATATGATCCATCATTTATTGGTGAAGTGGCTGGTAAATCATGCTTATTACCTGTAAAAGATCCTCTTTATAGGTCCTCTTTTTATTATTTGGGGACTCTCCAACAATTAAATTAGTGTTAGTTCAAACGAAGATCAATTATACTTTCAAGAAAATAGCTTTTTAGAATATATCTTCCATTGAAAAATAAAGAGCAAAAAATTGAACCTAATGGAAGGTTATCTTTTTCTTCTTTTTTTATAACACATGAGGTCTCTCTTGACGTATTAGCAAAATATATTTGTCTTACCTAGATAAAAAGTCTCTTACGTATTAGGATAAGATATCCTTGTCTTGTTAGTGTAGAAAATATTTCTGACTTATCAAGGTAGAAATATCTCTAACTAGTTATGATAAAATATTTTTGACCCACGGTTATAGAGTTAAAAAGAGCATACGCCAAGCATGGGTGGATCTGATAGATTTCTAGACTTATAGATATTAGGAGATGGTGGGTCTGACAGCTCGCCAGACCCATACACGTCTAGCCTTAGTGTCTGGTTGAGCCCGAAGATGGTAGGTCTGGTAGCTCGTTAAAACCACACATGTATGGGCTTATTGATTAGCTAAGCCTAGAAATGGTGGGTTATAACCCTCTATTTATCCATACTTCTGAAAGATAGTCCCACACAAACAAAAATAATAATAAATGTTGATCCATCAATAGCCCCCCAAATCTTTAGGTATCATAAATAGATTTTGAAAAGCATTTATCAGCAATATATGGGACCATTTTTATCTTTTCCATAAGAATGTGTGCACCTCTCATGACACTGTTGGGATCCTCAGGTCTATATGTCTTTTTTTTACGGGAAGAAGGTTTGACTCATGGAATGAAAAGATGATCGATTTTCAATGTAGTATTTAAGCACTCTTCTTGAGATATATGGTGATATGAAAGGTTTTTTATCCAATGATGAAGATGAAGGGATGTTTTCATTATAACCTTAATTGCTCTTGATTTTACTTTTCTTTCACTTTTTCTTTCTTTTGATTTTTGAAAGAAAAAACTACTCTCGCATAAAAAACCCCAAGTCACCTCTTCTTTAATCTAAGAAAAAACTCATGTAGCCATTCATAAGACCTCTTTCTAAAAATTTCTTTTTTAATCAGAACTAATGGAGCACGAAAATATTAGACCCATCTACAAAAAAAAAAAATGTCACGTCCATTGACAAGGAGTTCATGTTTCAACCAGAACCTGAAAGGAGTAACAAGGGATATGGGTCCTTCAAATTAGGTCCCAGAGTAAGAGTGGGTGCCACATTGGCGACCTTCTCTAATGAGGAGGAGGAGAGAATATCCCCTCGTAGGAGTCCATCTTCTACATCTACTAGAGACTTTCAAGAAAGAATGAGGTTGCCTCAAACTCTAAGGACGACGTCCCCAACAATATATGTGCCACAAACATAGGATTCATGGCTTGTCACTAACCTGATGAGTATGTAGTCCAAATGCCTCAACTTTATGATCGCATTAACCAACTAACCCTAGGCACCTCCTAGGGTTATTTTGAAATTATCGCCCTCATCTACATGTATACGATGGGATACTCATTTCCTCTCCAAAGATTCATGAGAGATTTGTCCAACAACTACCAGTTAGGTCTAGGCCAGCTACATCCTAACGGGTGGACAATCATGTCCTCCTTCAAAACATTATGTAAAATGGTTGGGCTTAAGCCCATGGTAAATGTTTTCATGATTTGCTACCAATTGGTCACTAGCACTGATTATAGCAACAACGTTCTTCACCTTTGCTAATAGAAGCAATGGCGCTATAAAAAACATGTTAGCCAGGAAGCCAATTTCTGTCAATAAATTGAAGGGGAGATGGTTGGTCATAAGACATACTAGGACAGTCAATCGCCGAGAAGGATTGCAACCAATCTAAGGTTGTTCCCTCTACTAAAAGGTCCCTCTCCTGAATTTGACCCGCACTAACTATGAAGTTGACAAGATAGCCAAGAGATATTACCGCGTTGTTTTGTAAGTATAAACCATTCTGCCATTTTGTTTCTTTATCGCATCATTTCAGAATTTAACCCCTTTTGTCCCTACAAGATTGATAGCTGAAGAAAAAGGAGATGCATCATTAGAACCTCCTATAAAGAGCTTGCCTAGGGGTTTTTGTCTCGTGCCACTGATAGAGACAAAGGTGAAAAGGAAAGAAGAGATTCCTCCATCTTTATTAGAAAACTCCTTGCTCTTAAGGACCCTACCTCCTTGAAGACAACAATGGGGGTCATAAGCCCCGTAGAAGTTGGGGGTTGTTATCTTTCCTTATCTAGGGAAGAAGTAAATCTGACTCCCCATTCAAATGACTGCAAGGGAAAAAGTCATTATAGAGGCCAAATTGCGAAGCATTGAGGTGGTTTATACCACGCTGAAGGACCAAGCACAAGGCCTTGCCCTTGAGTTGAGTTCTAGGAAAAAAGTGTTTGAGGCCTCCTACAACTAGGTGGTTCCCCTGATGCAGGAGCTCTTTGAAACTAGAATCTCTCAAGTTAGTCTGCGAGTTGAGCTTATTGTTGTCATGAAAAAAGCTCAATGTTTCCATACAAAGTTTGAGGCCTTAAGGAACTCTCCTAAGGAGTTCAAAAAATCTTTCAAGGTTCGACAACTTTGGCCAAGATGGTGGGAGACAAGATTTTCCTTGTCATGTCCAACCTGTATTTCTTTAATCTTTCAAAAGGAATGCAAAGGGAATGCAAACGGATTTCAACGCGACCTTCCATCTAGTCTCAGTCCCTGATTTCACATATGTATTCCTAGTCAGGGTCAGTGTACCCCAGCAAAAAGAGTATATAACTTAGGAGCCTAAGTTGGATTTTTAGATCCCTTTTATATATATATATATATATATATATATATATATATATATATATATATATATATATATATATATGTTTTATTTTTTGTTTTG
>Ga0325402_1006601_pt1 | contig 10985 bp, 6 predicted proteins | sample PopdelMetagenome_22_FD_207212 | JGI IMG/M metagenome (GOLD analysis project Ga0325402, IMG submission 207212) | Populus deltoides microbial communities from Bellville, Georgia, United States - Xylem-PdKOR-R3 | ecosystem: Host-associated > Plants > Phyllosphere > Stem > Wood/Secondary xylem...
CACAACCGTGGCTTTCACATATATATATATATATATATATATATATATATATATATATATAATCCTCAAATCGTTTTCTTTCTGAGCCTCTGCTGCCTTGCCTCTCCTCTCAAGTCACTCATTGTTCTTGGTTTTTCTCAGATGGAACTTCTTCTGCCTCGCCTTCCTTGGCTGATCCCTTCTTTATTTCATCCTGCAAAAGTATTAAAATGGCTAATCACAAAAGATAACATACAGGATGAGAAACTTATCGTAAGGTGTATGCTTACTTACTATCTCATCAAGCAAGGATCCAAGGGATTTCTTATCTTCTTCGTTCTTTTCAACATTTTCTTCTGCAACCTTTTCTACGCCCTCTAGCTCAACCTCCACGGTTTCCTCCTTGGAAGGCTCGGGTACTGGGGCTGAGCCAGCATCATCCTTCAAGTCCTTTGGTGCGCTAGCACAGCCTCCCATGCTTGATGTTCAAATAGAGACTAAAATTCTCTCCCTTTCCTTGTTTGATTGTTGAAAGAAGAGAGAGAATGCTAGCTTTTTATCGATGGAGATGGCTTTGTTTTGGTGTTTACATATATATACATAGAGAGAGAGAGAGTGGGATCGATGCTTTTCATTTCTTTTCTTTGCAGTAGCTACGGCCAGCCGAGTTACTCTCTATGGCGTAGAAAGATTTTAGGAGTATTCAGAAATAGTTCTCGACAACTTGGGGCTGATAACTATATCGCAGGCTGTGGCTGTTCATTCTTATACATTGCACATAATTTATTAGCTGTGTATACTTCAAAAGACACGACCCATTTGCTACATTCTTCCTTTTCTTTTTGTTTGCTGTTTCTCCATTTTTGTACGTTTTCGAAGTCATATGTTCTTGGGTATTGGTTCTCATAGTTGTCTTGTCTAATCCAGGGTTTAACTCAGTTAAGAGCTCGGATCACTAGATTATTGGATTGATCCATAGGTAACTAGATTAATCTAAATCAATTCTAAAACAGTGTTATTTCAAACAAAAACTAAAAACTAAATAATCATTGGAGATGATTTAATTCCGGTTCAGGGCTAACTAGACTGTGATTAATATTCAAAATAGTTTGAAATGAAATCTCATTCAAATTAAATTTTAAGTTGATTGGTCACCGGATCGACTCTCTATATCAAGTTGAGTTTAATAACTATAATTCTTTATTTTTGTTCTCACGTGAAAACCAGCTCCGTGTAAATCAATCCTAAAAAGATGTTATTTTGGACAAAAACTAAAAATTAAATAATTACTAGAGAGGGTTTTATTCAGGTTCAGTTGGGTTAATCGGATTATGGTTAACATCCAAAACAGTTTAAAATAAAATCTAATACGAATTAAGTTTTAGATTGATTGGTCACCAGATCAACTCGCTATATGAAATCGAGTTTAATAATTATAATTTTTAATTCTTGTTTTCACATGAAAACCTCTTCTTTGAAGTATAATATTATGGTTAGTGATTAAATTAGTGAAAATACTTGATTTTTCGTGTCAGTTTTTGTTCTATTAAAAATCTTACTAAATTGTCATGCAATAAAAGGAGATAATAAAATTAAGATTAACGCAGAATACTTCATATATATATGTCTATTGGCACTCATACAAAACAAGATCAGATAGATAAATTTGTTTAGAGGTTTGCATGTCACGTATGTGTAGTGTACTGAAAGGGAGAGAGAAGGAGCAATAGGTGTAGGGAGCTGAAAAACAAATCTTCAATCACTGAGTTAATGGATTAATATATTAATTTTCGGATTAATTTAGTTCATTATTTTTATTTGAAATAATATTATTTAAGTTTTTTTTTTTAATTTTTAATATCAAACTGATTAAGTTTGAATTAAATTTAGCTAAGTTAATTAAATTTAACCAAATTATTATCAAAACTAAAAAAAATTATAACCTAACCAAGAACAAGTTTTTCATGGTAACATATGATTTTTTATAGTGAAGCAAACCAGTCCAGCAATTCGAGCAGTTTCTTGGTTGTCAATTAAAAATAAGTGTAGAACATGATAAAAATAGAGATTTAATAGTTTAAGCTGTTAGGTGAAATCTCAGGATATGATTTAATATTATTTTCTAATACATCCTCTTAAGTGAAAGTCCTTTGGACTTGAAACTTATACAGACCCACATTACATTGTGCTTGATTTTTTTATCAAATAAATAGAGATGGTGAGATTCGAACTCTTGACCGTTTTGATCATCAAGGTTCTGGTACCATGTCAAAGAACTATCTCAACCTAATAGTTTAAGCTGTTAGGTGAGATCTCAAGATATGATTTATATTATTCTCTAATACTGAGATTGGTTATAGCATATTATCTAATATATCTAAAACATTTGGAAAATATTATGGTTAGTGAAGTAACTCAATTTTTTTAAAAAAAAAAAATTCTGATTTTTTTTTCTTCCAATAAGATCTTTTTATAATCTAATTTGATGAAATTAGGTTTTTTTTTTATTATTTATCAATTCAACCCCACTTTCTTTTTTTTTAATTTTTTTAATTTCATCCTCAGATTTTTTTTACCAATCATCTAAATTGTAACTAAGTTAATTGGATCACGTTGAAGCAACTCTTATATGGTTTAATTTTATTCAAGAGCTAGATAAAAAGTCTAGTCAAAATTTTTTTTTTAAAAAAAAATTTAATTCTCAATTTTTTTTATTGATCAAGCAAGTTATCTTTGAATTTGCTAAATTATTTAAGTGACATTAAGATATCTCTCACATAATTTAATTTTAAACCAAACCGAATTACACAAGTTATCATAATTTTTTAGTTAATTTAATTTTTTTTATTCAATTTCATCCTCATAACTTTTTACCAATTAATCAAGCAACAAACATTTAAATTAGCATTCTAATATATAAGTGTAACAGTTGCCTTGTTAGTCTCTTTTGCAAAACTTATAAATAGCTAAAAAAGGAGTTGCTATTATCACAAATAGTGAAATACCATTTTGTTTGTGGTTATTTCTTCAAAAAAGAAACTTTAAAAAAAAAAAAAAAAAGTAGTGATGAGCATGAAGTTCATAATGTAATTTAATCAGAGTTTTAAAAAATTACAAAAACAACAATAAATAACTAAAGGCATTCAACTTTAGGGTGCAAAGAAAAAAAAAAGGAAATATATTAAGGAAAAATAATTAATGATGCAAAAAATCCAAGACCTATCACTGATCATGACAAGACTCACTCCTCTATTTCTAGATCCAAAAATTCTTTAATTCTATGAATAAAAACATAGAATCTTTTTTTAATCTTTCATAAATTGAATTCAATTTTCAAAAACTTTCTACACATCTAAATATGGATATTCAAAACGACATCAAAATAGGAACTTTCATAGGCTTCCACACACTCCCATATGCCTTAAGCGCAGGTGGACATCTTTTTTTTCAAGACAAATGCTGCAACCTGCGTGTGCATACCGCACGCCTCCTTACAGGGCATCTTCACTGCCGGACTGGTGGGATTCATATGGACTTCATATGTGCTACTTTGAGGCTCCATCCCCGTTTCTAGTGTTCTTGAACTCGTCAGAGAGCTTGCACTGCATACTATCTATAACAACAGATATCAAGCACAAACAATAAAGCATAAGAAAATTACAAGACACAGAAAAACCAATTCATCATAATTCACAGAAATTCATTCAAGTCCAATTTACACGCCATTCCCAGATTTAGTGCTTGTGACAGGTGCACATGAGGTAATCATTTCGTGCCATTTGATGCTTTCTAAAGTTACCATGTATGTCCATAATACGAGTTTGAAACAGAAACTGATGCAAACAACCATATTAATCATCCATGAGCACAAAATTAAGAACTGCAAGAGTAAAATGAACTGACTTCTTACTGCAAAATGTGAACAGGCAAACGGTGGATTTGGAAGTCAAGGGGGCAAGAAAAACCTTGTCATTCAAATAGGTGCACATGCTAGGTGACAACCCTTTTAAGTACAAAAAATTAATTAGAGTTGCTTTCCCAGATATTTTTTATTGAAATCAAAATTTCATATGATCCTCGCTGCAGCCAGCCCACCAGCAAACAGTTTTTTAATCTCTTGTTAAACACCCTCAAACTAAAACATCATACCCTTCGTTAATCCCTTGAGTTAGCCCTTTTTTAACAACCTCATAAGAAACACTCTTTTAAAGTAGTTGGACAGTACAAGTGATGTCAGAAATGAAAGAGGCAGGTTAATCTTTGAGATATCATCACGTACCTATCTAATACTTGATTTTCCAAAGTAAAGAGGAGTGGGAGCTATCAACTGCATATTTTAGATGAGACGATGTACTCCCGCCTATTCTATGTTTTGATAACTTCAAACTCAATCGAGAGAGCAACTCCTTATACCGCGATTGTTTTCTCTTCAGCACTTGGATATAGGCATTCAACCCAAGCCATTCAACTTCTCCGACCTCCAATTGAAGAATTGGGTGGAAACAAGATCCAAGGTGCATAGAACGCATCCTTCTCTTTATGAGAACATACATATACCTAGTTGTCAATAAACAAAGAGAGAGAACAAGAGGTAATAGACATGAAAAGAATTAAAAAAAAAAAAACGCTAAACTATTCTAGATCCATTTTAGAAACTGAGAGAGAGAATAAACAAAAGAGCCATTTTATTAGATCCAAACCTCAAGGACCTTTCAATCATGTTTGCGTAGAATGTTGCACTCAGATGGCAGTGGAACGACATGCTAGAGACATAACAATGGAACTTCATTGCACATAACAAAAATGCTTGGTAGATGTTTAATCTGACAACAGGTGCTGAGTTTATATTAGAATCGAAGAATATGGGATGGCACTTAGGTCTCATGAAGTTCCACAGCTTCCTCTCTAGATGTTGACAAGGTTTACCTTGCCAGCAGACAGTAAGAGTAGAGTTTAAATGGTTGTTCAGATACCTGTTTAGTAGATTAAACAAGTTATTGCTTGAACACATTAAACACAAATATTGAATGCTATAGAATGTATAGTAACAAATCTGAGTGATGAATGCTATATGAAACATGCTGATGCAGAACCAAAAGGAAAGGTTCCATGAACAAGAGGAACCAACACCTTAGGGGAATCCAGATCAAAACACAAAGAGGATATCCATCTCTTTGGTAACTCTAGTGCAAAATTTCATAAAAAAAACAGTTTTAACTCATAAAGACAGTCTAATGTGCTCTATATGGGTGCCAAACCTTAAGAGTCACAAATAAATAAATGAGTCTAAATATCCTATAAAATTCATTAACATCATGTTCTCCTAGATAATTCAGTTCACACCAAAAGAAGATCTTGCGTTTTTTGAACTGGAAAAAAAGGATCTCTTTTGGGTAATATAATAATAGAAATGTACCTCCAAAAATGAGAACATCCTTCGATAGTCAAATAATGTATAAATCTTCAACAGATTCTCCATCACAGTAAGATTATTTGGATCAATTTACAAGTCCAGAAATAAATCTCAAAGACTCAAAGTCTTTGGGCCTACAGCCTATAGCTACGAACTACATGGCATCCATTAAAATTACCAGCCAAACAACACAACAGAAAAGTCTAAGTAAGCAATAGGATAAGACCTATCCAGCAACAATTCAAAGAACTAACCTCGTATAATCTGCCTGGACTTCTAAAGTGCACGAGTTTAAAAGCAAGCCACTCCATCGAAGAAAGGAGATACCATCCCCACCAACATAGAGCTTGTTTGACTGAAGCCCTGATACTAGTTCAGTATCCAAATTAAGACAAAACTTTTCCTCATTCATGAAGCAGTTATAATCCCTAAATCCACTCCTTAACTGAGAGAAAAGGCCAGCAGCCTGCTTTTTAGATGTTGATATAAAAAGAAAATCATCAATGAACCTAAGAAGCATGTAATGAGGAGATGAGATGACTTTATCCCTACTGCTACTTCCTATAGCAGAGGCATCCTGATAGCAATGTCTTCTTGATAGATCTTCAAGAAAAGGAAAGATCACATTCCTTTCAAGGTGCCCATAGTATAATGAGCAAAGCAGGGAAGACAAAATGCTTCCTTGAGGTATACCTTTTCTTTGCAAGTAAAACTTATCATCAAACTGAAGAACATTGCGCTTCACATGCTCAGTGAGATTGGACAGGAGTTGTTCCCTTTTCAGATACCTACTGCGCCCCTGCAACATAACAAAAGACAAAATTTTCAACGGTTAGCTTTTGACAAGATTACATACCTGCATCAGTGAGATCTATATACCTCTGCAATCAAGCCAACTGTATATGTTTGAAAGAGTGATTGGTTTATTACTCTGTTGATATAAATGAGATCCCACTGCCAAGGCTATTTGCAAAATGGGCTCAAGAAAGTGAATCAATGAGAAAAGTGCATTGGTGGTTAATGGAATTACTGTTCTCAAGGGCTCAAATTAAGTAATTTAAGTGTTATCTTTTATCTAAAGAATCCTCGCTACACCAATGTCGAGGCTGAAATTTTCAGTAGCTATGATCACACATAAAGATGTATATGCCACTAACTACATATTATAGTGGGTGAGACTCAAACTCTCAATCTCATTGTCTGAATCTCATCGTTAAAAGTTCCACGAGGAGCTCACTTACTGCTACAACTATCCATTATTGACATTATTTTAAAAATGAGAATAAAAGGCTCAATCTATCCTTGTATAATGGGACAATTCTTCAACATGCCCTTATATTTCTAATTGTGTCTATTTAAACCCTGAGTTTTCTCCAAAATATCATTCCATCCATTTTTTCTATCTAAATTAACAGAAAAGTCATGTGACTTGTACATGGATGGAAGGACATATTGAAAAACAATATTTTATTCAAGTATTAAGCAGGCACAATTAGAGATATAATGACAGATAAGAGAATTATCCTATTATGTAAGGATATATTGAACTATTTACCCTAAAAATAATAATAAAATAAACTGAAATTAGAATAAAATGTTAGGTTAACATATTAATTGACATTAGAGTAAGAAACCAGGTCGCGGGATGATTTTATTTAATTTTTTTATTATTATTTTTGTCAACAAGTAATATTCCACCTCATTCACAGCAGCTGTAGACTCATTTTCGTGTTGTTGGTCCAAAAGATAACTTTCGGACATACTGTTTCGCAACAAAAAACAATTATGGAGAAAGAGGAAAATAAGATGAATTCAACAAGGTTGTTGCATCTAAGGAGAAAAACATTGAATCTGAAGCTGGAGATGTTGAAAAAGATGCTAAATCTATGGAATTTTTGGCTGGTGTATAAGAAATTCATCAGGACTCAAGAATTTGTGGTAGATGATGAATTAAATTTTGAAGCTGCAAATCAACCAAACAATGTGTGTTTTGAACAGGCCGTTGATTTTACCATTCCAAGTTTAAAAGGCAAAAGGTTTCATCCATCCTCTTATTTCTTAAAGAAGTTAAGTCAAGCATGTTCCTAGATATTCAAAATACAAAAAGATTCTTACTTCAACACTATGAAACTCAAGGAAGAGTTTTTCTAATGAGAGGATAATGATGCAGTCAATGATAGGTAAGTTTAGAAATTATAGTTATTTTTTTGTAAACTTAGTGCATTTAGGATTTTGTTTGCCGAGGAATAATATTAATGCACGTTTTCTTTTTCCTGCTTAGTTTAGCACAACTAGCGTGTTTGATGCTTCTATAAAGAGCACGTACTTTATGTAATCATAGGACTTAGAATAATGAAATTTGAGTATTTTAGTGTAGTTTTGAGGGTTTTGGCCTTGTGTGTTCTTTCTTCTGCTCTCTTCTCTTCTCTTTTGTTTCTTTTATTATATTTTTTTCTTCCTACAGAAACATCGGTTACCATTCACTCCTATGGTAAATATCCTCCCAAAACATATCCTCAATCCATTGCAATTCCACATACATCAAATCTTAACCCAAATCCCAATCTAAAATCCCAAGCCCACCACGAATTCAACTTGCTCAGTGTTCAACAAGATTCAGTTGAGTTTGCTATCGATACCTATAACTTCTGTTACATTTTCCATGCGTGTTGTCCTTTGCAAGATTCAAATGGTCTCCTAAACCTCAATCCAAATCTATTTGCAGCTGGTTAGATGGATCTGATTCCTCCATTTACTTCTTCACAAGGTTTTATAGATGATCCTACATGATTAAGTTGATGAAAAATAAAAAAGTAATTAAACATGTTTGATTTAATTAAAGAACATTGGAAAAACAGAAGAGGGATTCAAATATAGTACCTGATTAACAAGGACAGTATGCAATGAACCAAAGCGGAGAGAAGAACTGAATCTTGTAAGACCAGTGGTGATGTTTTGATCTCTTGACATAAGGCGCTCATGCGCCCACAAAGATTTTTTAGTGCTGACAACTTGACAAAATCGCTTTAGAAGATATTGATCCTCATATATGACATCTTCCATGACACAAAGCAGCTTGTCCTGATCTATGGAATCAAATGCTTTGGATACATCAGAAACAACAATGAACACATCAGGCATGATATTCGATCTTTTATTCAAACAAATTTTAAACTGGCATAACTTTCGGTAGATATCATTATAGTCAAACACTGATGACCCTAGCTTGTCTGGTTCTTTCAACTGTATACCTTTCAGAACAGCATGTGTCTCACGTAGAACGCAATTTACAGACTTAAAATGTTCACATTTGACCACCTTGGTAACGGATTGTTTTTTTCTCTGCATTCGAAATGACTGGAGTTCAGAAGTGGATTTTTTAGGCATTGTTGATGATGCTTTAAGATTTGCTATCATCCTTATTCCATTTTTCTTTGGAAGAAGCCTGAGCTTTGAGAAACCAAACAACCTACAGCCTGTGATACTTTCAGCACTAGCTTCATCCAAGCACTGATAGTTCTGGTCTTTCAAGCAAGAAATGGCTCTATTTCTTAATTTCTCCCAAATTGACTTCCTGTAATAATAGATTTCATGTTTCCCATGCTCACTTTCAGTTACATAGAAGTTGGCTTGTACCAATGGCACAACCAGAGATGAAAAGAACCAATATATCCATTTCTGTACAAATAGGTGTTTCAAATCATTTGCAGCACCATTCCATTTATATAAATCCTTATGCAAGCCTGCAGTATGACCTGGCATATTATTCAGCATATGAGTATCCAAGAAGCATGAACAGTGTTTGTCTGACAGAAACGGAAACCCAGAAGTCTTCAACTTATGCATACATTGCTTCAGTGAGAATTTTTCGAACTTTCTGAGCCAAATAAATTTTGCTAAATTTCTCCTTAGGATTCTTCGGTTGACATGATTTCCTAGCAACTCAGGAGGGACTACATTTCTACAAACAGCCCATATAAATGACACAACCTGACTTTTTGAGCAATAAGATTTTAGTGTCACTATCTGAGGATCAGTTGTTTCCAGAGTTTTATCACGGCGTTCATTAACAACAGCATGTGATTTCCCAGAGAATTCTCTCTCCAAATTACACCCCTAAAAGAGAATTTTCCACAAAAGGAATAAATTTTCTGGCAAGCAAAAGGAAATTAAACTAGTCACAAACCTCTCAGACTTCACGGAGGTCCCAGGATGAAAACTTACCTCAAACACCGAGTTTGAATTTTCTATGGCGTTTTGATTCAATGATGAAACAAAGCAGTGCCTATGTATTAACCTTGCATACTTGCAGCATTGAGTTTGTCTTACAAGAACCTTAACCAATTTAACAAGGGAATGGTACCTAGGAAAGGAAAATAACAATAAATTAGTACATTGTAACATAGAGGTAATTTGGCATCCATTCTGCATGTAACATATTCCTATAATTTCCTAAGTACCCATAGTTTTGCATAACCTACATATTTGTGCTTTAAAGGACCAAATAGCTTCCACGAAATACTATCTATTTTTTAGCAGAAGAGAGGAATTTGTGGCAGCATGCAGTGTTTTCAGATATTTTGTTTTGTTTTGTTTGGCTAGACAGAAATTTCAAAACTGTTATTCTTTCTTGGAAAAGTTTTCTTTCTAATCATTAGTTTAATAGAAGGATCACTTATCTTCCTCAGGGTATCCTCTATTTGAAGCTTTCTGAAGTTTACTTTAGCTGATATTAAATGAGATTGGAAAGCACATTCATATCTGAAGCACTTTCTTGGCTTCCTTATAATTGACTTTCACAGAAAAGAAAGATAAAAACTATCAGTGTTGAATTAATATAATCTTATGAAAATTCTGACTCTGAGGAACCCTTGTCTATGGATTGGCTTGAGGCGGATCCCATGCCTCTAGTAACGAGGCTTTTGAAACTTGATGAGAAGGAAAGTTTCTGCCACAAAAGTTTTGACAGCATGCCAGATCACATTTCACTATATAATATCCCATTAGAGGCTCTATTAGCATTCAGTATCAATATCATGCATTTCCATCACTCATCTATTCAGTATTGCACCATCCATAGCAGCCATATCAACTCTATTAAGCTATTTGGTAATTCCTGCCTTCACAGAATTCTTACCTCCATCCCCTTGACCAACCCCCAACCCCCCTCCCCAATTAAAAAAGAAAAGAAATGAAACGTAATGAAACAAAAAGAAATATAGTGAACCAGTATTCCAGAGAATCACAAAATTGCTTGTGAACCCTCCTTCCCTACCACACCCTTTTTGAGCCTAACAATTTCAAGGAACTTATCTGCATGTTTGCTCCAATTATGCCTAAAACAATCTAAGCCAACTATCTAATTGTTCAATCTTGGATCAGCTGGAAAATATCACACACATTGAAGTTATGTGTAGGCATAGCTTACAGAATGTTCTACACTTCAATTAACTGTTCTGAATAGATTATGGCAAATAGACTCTAGCAATGAAAAAAGAACAGAAAAGCCACCCAACCCCATTGTTACAAGCCTAACAAAGTCAAGTAATGTCTGTTGGGTTAGTTTATTTGTCCATAGTAGCTCAAAGAGGTG
>Ga0325402_1006607_pt1 | contig 10979 bp, 6 predicted proteins | sample PopdelMetagenome_22_FD_207212 | JGI IMG/M metagenome (GOLD analysis project Ga0325402, IMG submission 207212) | Populus deltoides microbial communities from Bellville, Georgia, United States - Xylem-PdKOR-R3 | ecosystem: Host-associated > Plants > Phyllosphere > Stem > Wood/Secondary xylem...
GCATACGGATTGTGATTGTAGTCTTTGAATGTAATTTGAACTGCTGGATTGTTTGAATCAATTTGTAGCACAAATTCTCACTAAGATTTCTGGCTTACACCCCCGGTGGGTGGGGGGGGGGGGGGGTGGATTTGGTCACAGAAAGATAGGGATGATGATAATCATAAACTATATTCACTGGTTAAAGCAGTTTTAATCTAATCCAGTGGGACTGATTCCATCATCTGTGAGCAATAAGCCATTTGTGTTAAGGATCCAACCCTACTCCTGTTCCCTAAAGATGAAGTGAATTACACAGGACTGGGCAGCTTTTCGTCGAAGGCGCTGCTGGTTCGATACAAGATTCGTATATGCTTAAAAGTGCACCATCCGTGTGACAGAGCCATCATTATACATTATAGTATACATTATACAAAATAACTAAAACAGGAAAAAACTAAAAAGAGATAGTCGGAAAAAAAAGGTTGTTCCTGTTTAAAAGTATGTTTGGAAGTAGTTTTGGTTGTATAATTATTTTTTGAACTAAGTGCTTTAAAATAATTATTTTTAAAAAAAATATATTAAAATATATTTTTTTTATTTTTAAAATTAGTATATTAAAACGATTCAAAATAAAAAAAACAAAAAAAATTATGAATTATTAAAAAACATCATTTCCAAACGAAGTCTTAGTTATTTAGCCTTAACAATTCTTTTTACATTAAAAAGGTTATTTTTTTAAAGATAGATCTGGATTTTAATGGTGTTATTATCAATTAATTTATAAAAAAAATTATATAAATTATCATTATTGCAAGATGAAATTTCCGAAATTCTTCCAAACAGAAATTCTCATTATCATAAAATTAAATAAAAATAGATTTTGGAAATTACCTCGCAGCAGATCCCGGGTATCTGGCTAGTCATTTCTACAACATATCAAAGTTTATATCACTAGTTCACGCACGTGAATTTCACCTAAGAGAGGGCGACAAAGCTAACACTAAAGGGTAGAAAGTGCTGTTCTATTAACAAGATGTGGAATTGCAGGTAATTAGCGATTGTTAATGGACATAGCATTTACAAGAGAAAATGTGTTAATCGGCAGTAGTAGATTGGCAAGATGCTTTCATGGATCCTTTGTCTCCTGTCCACTCTCCCGGATGTAATCCAAAGTTGAACTACTAGGAATACTACCATCTGAAGGCAAAAGTTGCAACAAAGGTGACAGTATCTGGGGGATTGCTGTTGGACAATCCACAGCTCTAGCACCTAGCACCACATCTGTGGCAGGAGCTCGACTACCTGCAGCAAGATAATGTAATTCCAGTCACATCTTCCCGAGTGTAGTCACATTTCCTTTGTTACACAACTTAAAAATCATTGACAGAACGCCTGGGACAGCTGCTGAGGGCAAAAAAAGGATTAACCATCAAGGGAAGTCAACTTTAGCTCAGATACTCCACCTGACCCATTTATCTGTTAAATGAGGCAGCTGAATTATCATCATACTGCCCCCTCCAGACATTTCCACTGTTAGTGCCACTACAAGCTTGATTGGGAACAGGCACATTACCAAGATCTCCATCCAAGCTCATCTGTTGCACTTCAGCAGATGACAGTATCTTTATGCTCTGAACACAGCTCACGAACTCCCTGAGAGCAATTTCAAAATGCATATTTGAGAGTTATAACAGGTCATAAAGGACACAGAAGAAATAATGTTATAAAGTACTGAGGTCAATGACTCACTCCCAAGGATCGTCTCCAACAAGTAATATGTCATTTTCATGATCAACATAAACCAGTTTCCAGTCTGAACTTTGTGGATCTTCTAGTTGCCCTTCAATGCCAAACATTCGGGCAAGATCATGTCTCAGCTCGTTATAACCTTTATAACGAGTGACATCAATAGATCTTCCAACTGAGCCACGCTTTTGGACCTGTATGAATTTGAACCAGCGTTAGGATACTTACTCGGGAGCGAGCAAAATTATCTACTCGGGAGCGAGCAAAATTATCTACAGTGGAATAATATTTGATGAAGAATATTTACCAGTTACTGGTTAAAGAATAAATAACTAAAGAGTTGATTTCTCCTCGGACAAAAGGATTGTAAGCTGCTAATAATCAATAACACATACAAACATTGATTTTTTTTTCTAGGTGAGATTTCTCAGTCTGTTAAGCTGAGAGCTTCTCGAGAGATTAAAAGAGAGGGAACAGGCAGGATGACAAACCTTCGTATATGTACGCATCCGTTGAGTCTGGTTGGTCCACAATCCATTGTTCAAAACCCCAGTATCATTGATGGCTATGTCATTCGAACAACCAGGCTTGAAAGGTATGTTTGGCACAGCAAATGACTGGGAGCTAATTGCAGCTGTGGACAACTCTGTCTCAATATCTCGTGTAGTACCACCATAATTAGCAAGCAAGTTCTGAAGATCCTTTTGAGAGTCATATCCCCTTGACAATAAAGTATCGGGTGCCAAAGCATCAATATTAGATGCAAAAGGAAGACTGTTTCGAGGATGTGACTGGACATCACTATCCAAGCCAAAGGTTGGGACTGAGAAATTCTGCTGGATGTTACCAGCATCTAGGCAATATGATGTTCCGGAAGAGGAAGCTTCCAATTGATCAGTCACAGCACCTTTATATTTTAGTTGGTCTAGACCTCTTGAGCTGGGAAACTCATTCTTGACACGAATTTCAGACTTGTTTTGGAGATCTTGAACAAGATTACTTGCAGGCTCAATAGCTGAATCACCCATCAACATGGCCGGAGCTAGTTGGTTTCTGTTCAGGAAATTTTGTGGAGAAATCTGGCAATTATTAGTGGAAGGTGAGGTTGAACAAGATGGCGCTTCTCCATCTGTAATACTTGAACGTGCTCTAACTGCCATAGGTGGTTTCTGCAAGCCTTGGGGCTGGTTCATAGGAAAAGATTGTGTTTGCATAAGTGCAGCTGTTGAGAAGCTGTTACTGCCAAGTGGCTGCTGATTCTGTGATAGAGGTGACTGTTGAAGTTGCTGGTGTTGCTGGTGGGTCTGCTGTTGTTGTTGCTGTAGCTGCTGAGACTGCAGAACTGAGCTTGCAGGGGAGGGCAACTGCTGATGCTGCTGCAACTTCTGTAGTAACTGAAAGTGAAGCTGTTGCTCAGAGTGGCTGGGCTGTGATAGTTGTTGCAATTGTTGCTGTTGCTGTGGCTGTGCCCTCTGTGATAGGTTTTGCTGTATCAACAGCAGAGGGGACTGTTGCAATTGAGTCTGCTGCTGTTGTCTCTGTGAGAGGTTAGATTGTTGCTCCATTTGTTGATGAAGCTGTGAGTCTTGTGGTAAAGAGGTCAGTGGATATGAACTTTTATTAGCAGAAGGTATGCTTTGGGATTGGGTATTGCTTGCCAGTAACTGCTGCTGCTGCTGCTGCTGCTGAAGCTGAGAGTATACAACTGGTTGCTGCAAATTCTGATTTGGAATTTGGTTAAGGGCAACCACACTGTCATTGAGTGTAGGTGGTTGGAAAATCTGCTGCTGCTGTTGATGCTGTTGTATTTGTGGTGGTGGTTGTCGTATTTGTGGTGGCTGCAGCTGCGGCTGTTGCTGTTGCTGTGGCCAATGCTGATGCTGTTGCTGTTGGGAAATAGGTTGCTGTTGCTGCTGCTGCTGCTGCTGCTGATGGGGATAAGGTGGCTGCTGTTGGTTAATAGGAGTCTGCAATAATTGTTGCAGCTGCTGTTGTTGAGTCCATGCCATTGGTGGCTGAGGCAACTGACTGACTTGGTTTTGTGGATTTGTCTTGTTAAGTTGGACACTTGAAGAAGATAGGCCAGGGGCTTGAAAATTCAATACCTTTGATGGATCATCAGTGCTAAGATTATTATGCAGGGCATTGGAAGGAACCATCGATGGGAATAATCCTGATTGAGTAGCTGGAAACTGATTATTTTGCTGCATGCTCATCCATTGAACTAAGCTCAAACCAGGAAAGATTGAGCTTGGGGGATCCTTCATGCCAAATTCATCTCCAAGCCAAGGCATGGCTCTCTTAAAAGCATTCTCTATATCAGAATCGTCATCTGCAAAAGCACTGCAAAAGATTTAGTTTACAGACACGCAGCAATCTATAATCAAAACAGATGGCTAATTAATAATATCAAGGATAGTATTAGAGTAAATGGACAAATGTTAGTCTATTTAACACCTACTTCATGGGACATGTTGATTTACTTGGATGTACTGGGCCTAAAAAATTGAATCCATCTATAGATTTTAAATTCCAGATAGGAAAAACTTGTCGACTACCAGGCAATATAGTTTTCTTTTCTTACATCCAATCAACATTCTTGCTGATCACAACTGTCACTGGTTATAATACAGTAACAGGAAAAACATAGAAGAAAATACGACTGTAAGTTTCTATCCATTTGAAATGTCTTAGAATCATTGTAAATGGCAATAAGATAAATTTGCAGCAGGTGATACTATTATATAGTGCAATATAAAAATGGGGTCGTTGATGAATTTACCTGGCATCCCTGGCTGCTTAGGGAACTTTGGTCTGAAAAACGGAGGTGGATATATGTAGAAAGGAGTTACAACAGGCTCAATCTCCCAAATCGAAACTCTGCTTGGCCGTTCACCTGCAGTTGATTCATCCCACCCAACCTATCACCATTTAGAATTGGTTGGGTAAGCTAAATAATTAGCCATTCGATTTATTCAATTGAGAAATGTCTCCATAAAAAAGTAAGGCATGCGCTTGAATGGGTATAGAGAAAATAATCTAATGACAAGTAAAACCAAAGTTAATAGCAACCAAGTATCAAACTGATATTTAAAATCAATGTTTGGCAGAGAAGCTACAATCAATACAACTCTAGAAGGTCACTAGACAGATAGTGCAACCAAGAAACTAAGTTCTACGAATGTATCTCAAGCACCGCATGCCTCTAAAATAGTCCACTAGACTGTTTTTTAAAACGTCGCAAATTGTTACACGAGAACACACAACACAACTAAGTTTACACAACCTCCGTATCATTCAAAATGTACAAGCAGCTAATAATACCTGAAGATTGCGCCACTGTGAATTTTTCCAGCGCACTGGATCCATATCACTGATACCAGTGATTGTACCCATGTATCTGCGGACTCCTGACTCTTCAGTCTCAAACATCATTCTAAATCTCATGCCAAGTGACACTTGAGTGTACAATGCTTTATTATACTTGGAGAAGGGAATCACAAACTCAGAAGGGCTTGCCCTATTTAAAGCAATTACATTTGTTAGGTCATGCCTTTGGCTTCATAAATTAACATTCTCCACTGACCAGATAAATTGTGAATTTGCGATAACACCATAAACAAGTTAGTGCAGTACCTTGGATTGTAGAATATAGTGAATGGGCTATTGTTTGCAGCAGCATGAGCTGCGGCAGCAAGAATTCCAATATGCATACTATCACTGGATATAACTGATGAAGAGAGAGCTGGTTGTTGTCTATTAGCGCGCCTTATACCCAAGAGAAGCTGTGATTTCTCATCTCTACATCAAACCAGATTATTTCGTCTCAACAGAATGATATTCCAGCTGAAAATCTTTCATATCAAACATTCAATCTCATACCTTATGAATAGAACGGAATCACCAGCAAAAAGTCTTTTTGTGCTGACAAAGACACTCCAACCTGTAGTGAGCAGGTGCCTTTTTGGTTGCCCTATGATCAAGGAACAGTTTAATGCACTTAATTCTAGTTTTTAAGTTATAAGAAATCAAATATGTAGAAACCTCCTAATATTTGATCAAAACTGTAAAAGATCTATTCTTCATAAGGCACCAGTATACTAAAGAAGATTGAAATTTCATTTTCTATTTGTTAACAAGTAGCGACATTAATATTAACATTGGAACCTGAATTTATAAACTCACTGGCTCAAAACCACATCCTACAGAGGAAGGAAAGATTCATATATACATCCACGGATGAATTTTGAAAAAACAGTCATTTTATTTCCATATGGCAACCCTGTTCAAGTGTTTCACTATGAAGTAGCATAAAGTACTTTATGTATCAAAAGGGGGCTGTACCTCGATAAATATGCCTAAACGTCCATGTATTGTCGTGTAAATCTCTGGCCACCAGCTCCTGAGCAGGTGGTTGCATTGAAAAGTCCTATTCAATATAATCAATGGTGAACATTTGTGAGGCAGATGCAGACACATGATCCATAAATATTAAATTTTAGTCATATTTGAAAAGATTGTACGCACTAGAGGAGGGAAAATCTTCTCAGCTGCTCGACGAGGTACAGAAAATCCACCATGAGTACTTGTATCACTAGCTGTAAGAGTTTTGCAGAAGAACTCGGCAGGTTGCCTGTTTTGCTTTAGCCCCATGTCAGACGCTAGCAGTGCTTCCTTCTCATACTGTAGATCAGATATTTTAATCAATCAACCTCACAATCACACTCATTTAGCCTTGCATAGAATAAGCGAAAAAAACGTTTTATTATAATGTTAAAATTAAATAGCTGACCTACTTTGCTTACTGGTTGAAGGGTCATCTGTGCATAGACCTCATCAGTTTCCACATCAGCCTGAGCAAACATATACATAAATCATCAAATATAAAACTTTGGAATATCAAATTTGTGTTCCAGACAGGCAAGCAGATCTCATATATTGATTCTTCTCAAGAAAGACATCTAAGGCATGCAAGAACACCAGCTATTCAAAATATGCACCAATTTCAAGCAAGGCAATGTTTTTCGAAGATGTTTAATTATTACAAACTGCTGCGTGGAACAATGGAGGTCGTACATGCAATGTGACATTATGAAGCATACAAATCAACTTGGAAGGAAGGTTGGGGTAGCTGGGTATGAAATCAGTCTCTTTTTGCATTGATGCTGCAACCTGAAAGTTTTAAGTGTCAAAGTAACTTTTGTCAGAAACGACAATCCAGAGTAGCTGTTCAGTTAGATTTAGTGAAGCTGACATACCTGCTCACTGTGGCCTTGAGGGAAGTAAACTACGAGGCTTCCAACTGGAGGCAAGGAAACCAGTGGCCCAGCACAAGCATGCCACAACTCTGAATTGATGCATTTTCTTTCCCCTGCATTCAAAACCAATCAGAATGCTATCACAATCATACAGATCAAACTTTGATTGAACTAAAGAGTATAAAACATATTTCTCATAACCAATTCAGTCTCTCTGAAAATGCGAAGTACATATAATTTCAAAACAGGTGCGGTTCTTATTTCTGGCCCTGAAGATTACATGATCGATCGTGACCAAGATATATGTAAGAATCATGAATTGTATCAGCCACACGGAATTTATTTCCAGTGGTTCTGAAAGGGCTTACTGAATATTTCTTGCTAGTATATTTTTATCCTTAACATTAAGATTTTATGAATGTACAAAATTTCAAGTGAGAAATGTTTTTCACTGGACTGAAAACAAGCTGTCTTTAAATTTAGCAGTGGAATGATGAAATTCAGGAATTTGAAAGGAAGGAAATTCCAAGATTCAGAAAATTTAAAATTCTGTTTAAAATCAAACAGTAGACTGCATAAATTCAGAAACAGAATAAATTGGAACCTTTGAGGTGTTAATTTTAACAACAAACTCGCGCACCGTACATATCTTCCTGCATATCCTATAGTATTATACGGAAACTCTAAGTCTTTCAAACAAAAATCTGATACTGAAAACCATATGAGATGCCAGGAAAGTGAGATACAAGTAAATGATCTACCAACTAAAAACCCCAAATGCAAACATGGATGCCATATAGCATAAAAAATCTGTGGTAACATTTAAAAAATAGTAGTTCTCACATAAAAGAAAGGGGGGGGGGGAGCAAAAAATATCACAACTGCCAATAAAAACTCAATCTTCAATCAACAGTACATGCTAAGAAAAGTGGAATAAGAATTGAGTACTAAATCACCAGTTTCCTGAACTCCCAAAAAAAAGTCTTCACCAGGAAAAAAGGAAGCATGAGCTCAGGTATAGAGAAGTAACCATGGAAATCAAACTAGCAAACCAGAAAACAGCTATAGCACCAACATGTATCAAAGAAATAAATTTTGACTAAAGACAACCTACCTTCTGCAAAATTTGGCAAGAATCCATTTGAAGGAACCTTCATTCTTGCAGATATGAATAAAAAAAACTCCCTTTTTTTTTCCAATCAACTCCTCTCTTCCAACAGGTTTTAACCATCCACCTCAAACCCAACTCCTGTTTTGTTTAGTTTCAGGCTCTAACTACATAGCCATTGCCAATAATTGCAGGATAACTTCTTTTGAAATGCTCAAAAAGAGTAAAAAAGAAGTCACCTTTAAACCAAGAAATCAAACCCCAACTAAATCCCTCAACATAACAAACAAAACCAAAATCATAAGGGAAACGAGCTTTCTTTCCTCGTCTACTTCTTTGTCTTCCAGAAATGACCCAGTAAGTTACTAATCTTGACCATCTAAAAAAAGATTGGAGATTCTGATCACCAAAACAAAACAAGATATCCCATTTTAAAGTTCATTTAACTTGACAAGGGTTAAAGAGAGATTGAAGCTGAATTGTCGCTGAGAAATCAGAGGTAGCAGAAGCAGAAGCACAAGCAAAGACAGCTTTTTTATTTATGTCAACAAGCCGACATATAATAGACTCAGGCTGACAATCAATCAGACCTCTATGTTTTTTTTTTTCCTTCTTCTTTCTTTTTTTTTTAGTAAAATAAACATAACAAAAGAAAAAGTAAGAGGCATGATTATTAATTATTACCACATGGTTATAAGTCAATTTAGACTGTATTATGTTCATAGTAATTTAAGTTTCAGACCAGATATAGTAGTTCAGGAGGTTTTTTCGTATATTTTAGATTTAAGTATTGGAGTCATTATTAAAGGAATTTATTAGAACTCATTTAAGCATTAAAAAATTAATCTTCATTGAATTCGAAAATATATTTACTGTAAAACAAAACAAAATAAAATAAAATAAAATAAAATAAAAGACCATGAGTTCACCTCAATTTTCCAGCTAAAATCACTTTTTAGGAAATTATGTTAGTGTATACTTTTTATTAAAAAAATAAAGGTCAAGTTAAATTTAGTCTTCATTCATTGCATAGTTTTTTCCTTGCATTTGATTGAGTGGGAGTATCTCTACAATGATTGGTGTTATCCTTCTCTTCTTTAATTTTCAGTATGTGTGAGTTCCGTGTGAATTCTACAACAGGAAATATTGAATATTTATTTTTAATAATACTTTAACTGTTTGACCTTAGAATTTAATTTTCTATTCTCTTTAGTGCTACGTTGTCGTCCTGCCATTCAGCCTTTCTCCCTTGGAAAATGGACCAACCAAAACTTCAATTAACGAATTTCTTTCTCTAGTTATCGACTTTCTCTAGTTTTCCAATAGTTTTCGGGAGCTGTAGTTAATGGTGTTTTTTAAAATATTTTTTATTTTAAAATAATATTTCTTATTTTTAAAAAATTATTTTAAATATCAGTATATTAAAATGATCTAAAAACATTAAAAATATATTAATTTATAAAAAAAATAAATTTTAAAATTTTTCAAAAATATTTTCTAACACAGTGTTAAACCCTGCCAATTCATCTACTTAAAAATTTATTTAGAAAAGAATTACCGTGTGTTTTTGCTTGTAAGGATTATTTTTTAAAATTATTTTCAACATCAACTCATTAAACACAAGCTAAAAATATATAAAAAATAATGATAGTTATTTTATAAAGTGGTTTTAATTAAAAAAATTATTAAAATAATATTTTTTAAAAAAATTATTTTGGATATCAACAAATTAAAATAAATTTAAAATATAAAAAAATTAATTTTAAACCAAAAATAAAATAAACATTTTTAGAAACACAATTCCAGCTGCCGACACCCAAAAGCTAAATATGTATAGCATATTTGTTGGACGTAAACATGAGTGATAAATTCTCTATCAGCTTGGAGCAGTAAAGGAGAGATAGATTGATAATTCAGTACTGAGAGCGTGTTTGGCAGTGTGGTTGTGAGTATTTTTTAAATAATTTTTCATATCAAAATATATATCAATGATGTTTTTTTATTTTTTAAAAATTATTTTTGACATCAGCACATCAAAACGATCCAAAACATACAAATCATATTAAATTTTAATAAACAAAATTTCAACGCAGCCACAGCCGCGTTCCCAAACAAGTCTAAAGCTTCTAGATTTTGTGTGTGAATCTATATACGGAAGGCTCCATATGAATTTTTTCTCTTTCTGGTCATAATAAATAATGAAAAATTCTTCCATGTAAGAACACTTTTATACAACTAACTTTTAAAGTAATTGAAGCTGAAAAGCTATTCCTTTATGAAGAAAAGTCAGATGATATATTTTGAAAACACTTTATTTCTTAATTGTGCAAGCATTTAACTCCAAATAATTGATAAATATTTGTTTCCACGAGAGTAAATAACTTGGTGGGTCATAGATTTTCTTTTTTAAAAGAATTATAGTAATAACATCACTAATTTTACATCCTGTGCGATGCTACAATGATGTCAAGTGAAATGAAGTTCATGACGCCATGTCGTCAATGGTTTGTTTTAGCTATAGCTTTCACAAGTTGAAACTTAAATTCATCAAGTTTTTTTATTATTATTGGTATGGAAGTTTAGACCAGCTTGCGTGTATTTTGACTAATCCCATAGTCCTTGAAGTTAACGACCATGTAAACCTCCAGCAACCATCATATTAGTAATTACAGGACTTGAATCTGAGACAATAGAAAAAACAAACTCTTTAATCTCAAATTTTTACTACTAAATCACCTATTAGATGGTTCTGAAATTCATTAATTTACACTAAAAACTAAAGGGTTCATGAGAATTCATTTATTTTTCAAACCTTAACCTAAAGTCTTAACTCGGAATTTAAAAAAATTATTTATGATCTTTATGTAATCATACATGGAAAAAAA
>Ga0325402_1006609_pt1 | contig 10976 bp, 5 predicted proteins | sample PopdelMetagenome_22_FD_207212 | JGI IMG/M metagenome (GOLD analysis project Ga0325402, IMG submission 207212) | Populus deltoides microbial communities from Bellville, Georgia, United States - Xylem-PdKOR-R3 | ecosystem: Host-associated > Plants > Phyllosphere > Stem > Wood/Secondary xylem...
TCTTGGTTCCAAACTCTTACTACTAGGCCACCTACTAGATGATTTCTTTATTTTTTTTTCTTAATTGTTTAGTAAGGTGGTGGAGTGGTCGGATTCAAGAAAGCCAAATGTTGATGTTTAAATTATCGCCATCTAATATGATTACACTATACTTTGTTATTTATCCAAGAAATGGTGAAAATCATGAACGAAAAAGGATTTATTTTCCTAGCAGATCAGTTATATATATATATATATATATATATATATATATATATATATATATATATATATAGTGAGAAATAGAAAAAAAATGCATGTTTTGGGCGATATAGCTAGTTTATGCTCCAAACCTTCCAAAAGGAATAACAACTTAAAGAATTATTAAGACTTAAAGAATTGGTGATTTTTTAAGGTTCTAAAAGTGAACTACAACAACTTTTATGAGACAAAGAAATATCCACAATCATTATAATGTGAAGCAAGCTTGGCACTCTTTAGTGCATAGAATTGCGAAAATATTAGCATTATATCGTTCATGTTAATTCTAGTCACAATTATTTGCTTGATTCTTCTTGTCAAGTTCATAGGCATATGTACTTATTGGGTTGCCCTATGATCTATTGTACTGATCTTCTAATAATTTCCCTTAACAAATCACAAACACAAAAATGGAGATATAGAGGGAAAAGAGCTTGGAATTACATGCATGTTAGCTAGACTAGAAATTAGTAAAAACTAAAGAAAAACCAAGAGATGGCAATGAACCTTAAGGCCGACCATGGTAAATGTGTACCATGTGCGGAAGAAAATGAGGATTTAATGAAAAATTGCTGAAATTGTGTGTTAATTTAAAATAAATATGTGAAAAATATATTTTGAATCAAGTGTTAGTATTCATTCTATAAATTATGTTATAGGTATGCTAAGAAAAATGATTTACATATTATGGAAACAGGGAGAAGTGTTGAAATAATATGTAAAGGTGATGATAATTAGAGTGTGTGGCATGTAAAGAAAAGGGTGTTGAATATAATTTTGAATACTAATTAGATTTTTAAAAGTATTGAATTTAATGAAGTATTGATTTTTGATAAATATTGAATTGTGAGATTATTAGTGTGTTGGAGTGGAGGTAAAATATTGGATGGAATGTGTTGTGATGAAGATTGAACCTAAGATGGTGGAGTAATGATTTGTGATAAGGAAAGGTTGTGGGAGTTGTAATATTAAATGTACATGGATTTAGTTTAATTTTTTTTTTTTTAAATACCCATTTGAGTAGTGAGTCAAAAACTCAGTTGAACTAGCTAGTTTAATTATTTTCTGATAATTAATTACTACCAACAAATTAATAAGTTTACTGGAATCCAAGGCACGCAAGTCAAATGATGTTGAGGGGAAAGGAAGCTCTAATCCTTTGAAATTCTTGTTGGAGTTTCATACTTACATTTCAAATACGAGTCAGCATGAACATAACAAAGCAATGGGAGAACAATGGCCTTTCGGCTTCTTTGTTTACATTATCCCCTCCAAGCCAAGGAGCTTGCAATGGGTGTCACAAGCAAGCATTCTTACAGTCGTAAGAAAGCACTTACCTGAAAGTGATCGTATCGAGTCATCCTCAATTTGTCGTTGTCATCACGGACCCATTCCCAATACATTCATGCACAATTTGATCATAAGCCTTTAATCATATACAGTGACATTAGGGTTTTTGGCAGTCTTCACATGATGGTTTTTGACTTAGTCCTATAAACAGTCACAACAATGTGGAAAAAACTTGTGGATGAATGGGTTTTGGAATCGAGAATTGTTGTGGTAGGCTTAAGAAAATAATTGAGGAGAAGAAGAAAATATAATATTAAACCATGTACTCTTTGTTTTTATATTTTAAAAGTGTTTTTAAAAAATTTAAATTTTATTTATTTTTTTTACTTCAAATTAATATTTTTTAATATTTTTAATTAAATCATTTTGATATGTTGATGTTAAAAATAATTTTTTTAAAATAAAATAATTTTATTTTAATGTATTTTCATTTCCAATAAAAAAATAATTTAAAAAACAATCACTATCACACTCTTAAATACCCAAAAAAAAAGAGAAAAAGAAGTTATTAACCACGGGTTGGAATGGGAATGTTTGTGGTTTTTGAAGAAACACTAAGTTCTCTATACTAAAAAAAAAAAAAAATGATATTTGTTTCGCTCGCTACATATTTTTATGGCAATAAAGCTATCAGAAATTCCAAAAGACGAAGTCTAAAACTTGGGTTAAATCTTTATAGAGAGACGATATGTTTACAGAGAAAAAAGAGGAAAAGCATGTGAGATGGTAATTGTATTTTTCATGCCATTAATCCCTGTGTTTTTAATGGACATCCACCGGGAACACCCTCAGGCCATGGATCCAGCGGACGGTGGGCCGGTCTCTTAAACTTAAAATATACAATCTATAAAATCACTAAAAAAAAAGAAAGTTGTAGTTCATAACATGTGTTTCTCTTAAACTTAAATTCAGAATACACTCATTACTCTCCACATGAGGAACTTGATGTTTTCTAGAGAGAGTATTTGTTGCAAACCAAGTTGAAGCCATGTTAATTATATATTCGAACTAGAAAAAAAAAAACGTAAAAATTAGAATTGAACAGGATTAGAAATACACACGAAAAATCTCAGCTCAGAATCTTTAACCAAACCATGTTTTCTTGTTTATACAACGAGCACTTAATTTTCTTTCCAACTATATAGGAATCTAAGTGGTGTTACAGCAGGATCTTGAACTCAAGTAAACATGTGGATTATTTTCTTACATGGGCTCTGATATTGTACATCCCACTTAAAATTTGGACATGCCTACTTGTTTAGTAACAAGAGTCAAGTCCTTGTCAATTCAAAACGGCATTGCCTCCATTAACAGAAAATTTACTGGGCATGAAAAAATTAATGCAGCTCTAGAAAGAGGTCACGGTGAATTATAATAATAATTTGATGATTTTGCTTTTTAATAAATTGACAATGAAGAATAAGTTCAGGGGTAAAATAATCTTTATATATATATATATATATGATTTATTTGTTATTTTTACTTTGATAGGAGGCATAAAGATCTATCTATTTTTTTTTGACGAACAAAATACTTTCACTGCTCTCGAAAACAAAAATCAAATAATTGGTTTGTAGAGGTTTTTTTTTTCTTGTGAGATTTCACATTTTTGGTTTCTGGAGGTTTTTTTTTTTTGTGAGATTTCACATTTTTTAACACAGGTTCACATATTTTTTATTTATTTTCTTTCTTGATCTCATTACTCGATATTGATTTTTTAAAAAGATAGACTTCATGATTTTTTTGTTTTTTTATAGGATTATTTTGATCTCACAATTTGACATGTGGGTTTGGCATGTTAATCAGAGTGGACTTATGCCTTTTTCTAGCTTTTAATTTCTATATTTTCTTTTGGATCTTTTGTTTGATTTTTAAAAAATTTTTTCATTCATCAATATTTGATTTGTTAAGAATTGACATTTGTGGTTTTTTAATATTTGATGCTTCCAACCAATAGCCTAGGTTATGAGTTTTATAAGCTAATAAGGATTGACATCAAATGGACTTATTTTTTCTCCCATCTCATAACTCGACATTGGATTTTTTTTTAAAAAATAGGTTTTGTGATTTTTCCCCTTTTCCATCGGGTCATCGGGTTATCTTGATCTCATAATTTGATTGTGGATTTAGGGGGTTAACCTGAGTGGACTTAGATGTTTTTTTAGCTTATAATTGCTATTTGTATTCAATTTTATCGTTAAATATCCGATTAGTTGAAAATTAGGCTTTGATGTTTTTTTTAAATTTATTGCTTTTGATCAAATGACTCGAATTATGAGCTTAATATATTAACATGAGCTAACTTAATTTTTGATAGCTTATTTTTATTTTTATTTTTATCACTCGACAAAAGTTTTTCTCATTTGACATTAGTTTTTTTCTCATTTTAAAAATGAGTGAATATTAATTTTTTAACTCAATATTCTTTTACACGACTCCCGGTGTAACATGATTCACATAACTATTCATAAAGAAAGTTAAATGGCGTGGGTTTTCACTGTAACTTTAGACACAAATTATTGTGAATTGCGGTGGTGAAATTTAAATGGGTATGGTGTATAGTTAAGAGGACCATGAGGGGCATTTTAGTATTTTCACATTGTCTTTTCTATTTTTTATTTGAAAATATATTGGCGCATGTTCCACACGCCCCAACGAGTGGGCGGTGCCCGTGCCATTAAGGAGGAGCGTGAGATGCCTTCCGACAGCCAAATTTGGCCATATGCTGTCTAGATAGATATGCAGACGTGCCTTCTTTCACATTATAAAGAAAAGCTAAATGACGTGAGGTTTTTGCTGTAGCTCTAAACACAGATTACAATGGATTGTGACAGTAAAATTTACATGAGTATGGTGTGTAGTTAAGAGGACCATGAGAGCGTTTTAGTATTTTCACGTTGTCTTTTCTATTTTTTATTTGAAAAGCTACTGGCACGTGTTCCATGTGTCGCAACAAGTGGGAAGCTCCAGCGCCATTAAAGAGGCGCATGAGACTCCTCCTGATGGCTAAATCTAGCCATACGCCGTCTAGATAGATGTGTAGATGTGTCCTCTTTCATATGGTGCGGCGTGTGTAAACAGATCATGGTTGGATTGCCATCGATGATCAATTGTTTATGTTTTTTTTCTTTCTTTTCTCTCTTCTGACAACTAAAATGCACAATTATTCTTTGTTTGTTTGGGTCTGGTAAATGGGTGCCAAACCTAAACACTTTGGGTCTGACAAACACTCCAGACCCAAGGTTGTTGGGTCTGGCGACCATGTTTGGTGCCAGACCCAGGCGTGAGTCTGCCATGGCTCTAGACTCAAGGCTCTTGAGTCTGGTATGGCCCCATACTCTAGGCTATGGAGTCTGACATGACTGTCAGATTCAATTTATTTGGGTCTAGTATGATAACCAGACTCAATAGGTTTAAAATATTTTTTATTCTTTTAATATTTTTTGATATTTTAAAAAGAAATAATATTGAAGCATGAATGAATAGACCATTATATGTATATTATACGTGGAAATTTGGAACTCAGCGTCCTTTAAAGGGGAGGGAGAGTAAGGATTCATAGTGGAGTGGGTCACGCCATGTATAGTACCGTTTATGACAATGACAAATTTCAGCTATTGAGTCTGAAACTAGATCAATCATTGGATCATTCCGCTAGAATTGTCGGTGATTAGAGGCTTTTCTTCCCACATTTATGTCCCACACACTGAGAGACTAGAAATAAGAAACCATAATTGCCACAGTTTTGTGCTCAGGTCCCATGGGATCACAAAGGAACAATGTATTGATTGACCTTCACTGACAAGCTTTCAAATTCAGAATTTGAGGACAGCATTCTTTAGGCAGTGTGGCCACTCTTTTCTAGATGACTACTTATAATTTTTTTGCCTTTTCTTTCTTGTTTTTCTTTTCATTGGTAGATTCAATAGGCCTTGGAGTGCTATTAATTGCATCCGGCTTTAGCTCACAAGAACGCTATAATATGTAAAATCTCTCCCTTAGTTCATCTTTTGAGGCGGCTGGCTGGATCCACAAAATCCCTTTTTAATTGACATTCGCATCAAACTAACTACATGTCTATAAGAAAGAGTGTAAATTTACGTGTGTGTTTCAAACTACCTAGCAATTAGCTAGAGAGAATAGATCAAATTATTTTAATCAAAAGACTAACATATTATCTAACATGGTACCTAATCCTTTCTCCTAAGCTATTTTTATGTTTTGGGATCTCATCAAAAAAATTAAATTTAACTACGTACAAGTTTTTTTAATTTCTTTTTACTTTCCATTCCATTTGGATAGAGAATGTGGTAACTATAAATAAATGGACAATGTTAAGAGTACTAATAGTTTTACAAACACTTTTTTGAAGTTGAGATAGGAGCGTAGGGTGTTAAATTGTGAAAAAATAAGGCTCATGATAAGGCTCTAGGTGCTGGTGGTACTGTATATTTATGCCTTTGTAGTCAAATAGATTCTAAATCTGATCCCATACCGATGTCGCAATTATGGCAATGATGAATAACGAAGTCCATAATAAGAGCACTACAAGGTAAATGAAGCAAATGCATAACAATATGATTGTTGAATGAGCGAAAATATATGCTAATGTGAAAAGGAGGTCAAACAAGATGCCATGAGAGCATATTTTCTACCCTTGTCATGAATGTCTGTCTATTCATATTATTTCCCACCATCGTCGTGGCTTTAGGTCTACAAACATTCATTCATGGAAATGTGGATCAATTGGTGGGGTTTTCCCGTCATTTTCTTATGATGGATGTCAATCTGGATTGATAACAAGTTGTAAGCTGATGAAGTCACTAAGAAAACGAGTTAGAGAAAATTTTGTTGTAATCGATCTATCTCTTTGACAATAATATGAGAGAACATCACATAATATTAGAAAAAAGAAAAAAGAAAGTAACCATAACAAAAAAACATCATTTGAGTGACAGAGTGATAGAACATATATGATTAAGACTTTGAACACAAAGGGACAGCATTAAGGGTAATTTAAGGACAAGGAAATACTTGGTTCAAGTCATTAGTTTTTGGATGACCCGTAAATTTTTAAATTTTCCAACAACACTTGTCAGATCTCTTCCTTCTAAAAAAAGTTAGTCTACCCAAAAATTAGTATATTGATGTTTTTGGTGTGTGTTTAGTATTATGGTAAAATATTTTTTTTATTTAAAAATATTTAAAAATAATTTCTTAATTTTTGATATTAACATATTTAAATTATTGAAAAACACTAAAAAAACATCAATTTGATATTTTTTCTAGCTAAATATATTTTTAAAATACACTTAAATATAATTTCAAACGCAAAAATAATTAAATAGTGGTTTAGCCATGAATAATCATTTGTGGTGATCCAAAAGAAACTCATACCACAATGTTCTTGAAAGAAAGAAATCGAAGTTTGAAGTATGGTGGAGGTAGAAAAACTGGGCGATGTTTTTGTTTGCTTTCCTAGTTCATGGGTTGAAGTCTGATCATTAGTTGAGTTTTAGTTTTTACTAGTTTATTGCCTCATGCTTTGTTGTTTAAATATAAAAAAGAATGTTAAGAGTGTAGAGAGTTTTTTTTGACAGTGTCATTAAACTTGGTTAAGTGAGTCAATCTTAAAATCTCTCGACCCAGCTTCTTGTTTAATTCAAATTTCTAATTAAATTATGTGAGAGTTGACACGACTTAAATAGATTGATTTAATGGATCCAAAGGTATTCTGAATGAATAGTAAATACATGACTTAACTTTTTAAAAAACCTTCAAGATGACAATTGTTTTTTTTTAAATTAAGATAATGACATATTGGATCGACCCAGATCCTTCCACAATCTGGGTAATGGATTCTATTGAGTTTAATAACTTTTTTTATTTAATTATATGATAAAAATAAATGCTCATAAAATTAAGCACCAGCCCTAAAATAAAATTTTATTTGAGATTGTGGTAGCTCTATATAAAAAAAATAAAAATAAATTATGCAGTCTATTTCTTAACCAATCAAATATTAAAGGATAGAATCAAATAAAAATAATTAAAGGACCAAAAACAAAAGAAGCATATCGGATCAGCGGGTAAACCTGTCAAACCTGTCAATCAGGTGATTGGAGCTAACATGCCAAACCCGTGAACCAAGTTATGGATTTGACTTAGATTATATATTTTTTAAAATATTTTTTATTAAATTATATGATAACAAAAATAAACGATTGCAAAATTGAACACCAACCCAATACCAATATGGTTTTTTTAGACTGAAATAATCTCATAGAAAACGTAACAAAACCAATTATGAAACTTAATTTCCAATTAACTCAATGTCTATGAATAAAATTGAAAGAATTAATTAAAAAAGAAAAAAAGTTAACCTCACCAGACCAGCAAACTAGCTAAACCTGTGAACAAGTCTATTGACTTTATAAAATTTAATAATATGGTTTTTTTCTAAAACTAATTTTTTTCAAGTATATGAGAAAAAAAAATGAACAAAGTCAAGTTAAATTAAAAAAAGAAGAAAAAAAAGACACTTTACAAAACTCATAAACAAGAGCAACCTAAGTTACACCAGCAAACCCGTAAACCAGATTAACATTATAAAAAGACAAAAAGAAAGAAATAAATTACTAAACTCAATTATCAATTACCTCAATATTGAAAGATAGAATAGAAAAAAAATAAATTTGAAAAAAAAAAGATAACAAAAAAAAACCAAAGGAAAAAAAAACAAAATATTGTGGATTACTGTTGTAATCTACGATGCAACAAGTGTGAGTGAACAATGATTTTTCCACACCTTTTGGTTTTATTTAATCTTCTTAATTATATGAGAAAAAAAACACGCTATCGCATGTGCCCGCGTGATGTCTGTTGGCGATTTTCGTTCGTTTACTTGATTTGATTTACAGTTGCCGCCTAGTATTTGGTTCAGGGTCACTAGGAAACCCGGTTGTACTGGTCTTGTCAGAGATTCACGGATAAGGGACTGGTTGTGGCTAGAAAAGGTATTAGCACCCTTAACGCACCCTACTTGATGTAAGTTGTTTCGTGATTTTGATATGTTAAAGAAGTTTTAAAATTTTTATCTTTCCATCGGATATTAAGAATACGACTTACATGTAAGTTCATAATCCTTTACTGTGAGTAAATCAAAACATTAAATTCTTCTTTTATCTTTGTGATTTTATCATAAAAAATATCCATAAAAAAAAATACAAACACAAACACACATTCACTTTTACTATGTTGTACATATATACCCATGATTACATGTTACAACATAACAAAATTAAAGTAAAAAAACTAACAATAATTGACATACATATTCCAGCATTTAAAATTTACAAAAAACAGACCCCCTACAGTAAAAACAACTGTTGCCAGAAACTGGGAACAATGCTGGGGACATTAGTGCAGCTTCTGGGACTGAGGAGCAGTGTTGAGAAACCATTGGACGGTGGGAACAGTGGCGGTGCGTCTTCTCCAAACATGGTCGCCGCTGGCGGCACTTGGGTTCACACGCTGCCGCAGAGAAAGTCAAAGCGAATAGGGGGATCTGTAACGATTTCCTCCCCTATTCCCTTCCCTTCCAGTAGTGAAGATCACCGTCACCTGCAATAAGAGAAAAACGCACAAACAACAATTGATTTTAAGTTTTCTTTTTGTCCAGATTCGTTCTTGGGTATGGTTTGTTGTTTCCTTCTTCTTCAAGTGGCAGATCTAGCGGCTAAGGAAGGGGACGACGTTTGTGGGGGAGGAGCTGGAGGAAGACGACAGACATATCCGCGTTTGTGGGTGCCGCTGTGTTCGGGCTAGTTTTGAGCTGATGTCGGTTAGGAGGCTTCGGTGGAAACCGGTCGGTGTAGATGAGGGAAGATCTGTTGTGGTCGATGGCGAGGGAAGAACATATATTTTTTTGAGTTTTTGTTTTTTTTTTTTGCTATTTTTTGGATTTTTCAAAAACTTATAAAAAAATAAATAAAAAATTAGGTAGCAACACACATGATAATAAAGTCAAGTTCAATTAAAAAAAAAAAAATACTCTATCAAACTCGTAAACTAGGACAATCTAGGTACGATAACAAAAATAAAAAAAAGGAAAATAATAATAATTACTATTATAATTTATAATACAATAGCTATGAGTAAACAATGATTTTCTTTACACTCTTTGGTTTTTGTTAATTAATTTGAGCTTAGATGCCATATATTATATACTATTGTACACATCTTTTTTTCGTTAGACTCGTGATTGAATCATTGACTTCTAAGACTTGGCCACATTTTTTTTTTTCCTTTTATGGTTAAAGAAAAGAAAACGAAGGACTATATCCTTTCAAAAAGGATACATACCAGCCAAATCCGGAGGAGAAGATTAAGGTTATGTGCAGTAATAAAAAACTATTTTCGTTTTTTTATTTTCATTTTTTAGCTTTTTCAGTAAGAAAAATTAGAAAACTTGTTGAGTATAAAAACAATTCACTAAAAAAATAAAAAAATGTCAAGATTATAATTAATTTTTATAAAATATCAAAATCTAATAGCCATCTTACCATTTTGTATATGTAATAATTCAATTATAAAACATGAAAAAGTTATACTTGTTAATTAAAATTATAATAAAAAATAAATTTATGACACTAACCAAATATGAACATGTGAAAAATAATTTTAATATTTTACATCGTTAAAAAGTGATTTTATATAAAATAAAATATTATAATATTTATCATTTTATTTTTTTCTCACTCAAAAAATAATGAAAACTTGTGAATAAAAATAGTGAAGAGTCTTTAAAATATATATGTTTGCCAATTTTAACACTAATTTGAAGAATTAGAGAACTGTATTTGAATAAAAATTTCTAATTTTTATATTTTAACTCAAATATTTTAAACAATTAAAGTATTTTTTTTTGAAAATTTGAGTTTCATCAATCTTTGATAATCTATCACCATATTTGGTTGCACTTTCGCAATGTATAAATTGAGAACATCAATTCACCCTTAAATAGGGGTAAAATGGATTCAAGATATTAAAAGCCTTTTTAATTGTTCCAACATCTCCTAAAATCCCACCAATGGAAGGGCACGATATGACAGTACGGAAATGGATCCTCAAAATTTGCGAGTTGATCCAGTTCTACACTGCCAAAGGCCCAAAGGTATACATCTAAGAATGTAAACTCTCTCGTTTTCTTTTTTATGGTTGCTAATTATTAGCCAAGAATAGTCTGCAGATCACACACGGCCCAAGTGCTGCAGCAGCAGCAGGAGGTCCAGCTAAGGCTTGTAACAGGTTCAAATCTGCAGGTTTAAGTGAGCAAGAAGGTAGGTACAGCAGGAGTCTTCGGTATAGCAGGAGAACATGGCAGC
>Ga0325402_1006611_pt1 | contig 10976 bp, 10 predicted proteins | sample PopdelMetagenome_22_FD_207212 | JGI IMG/M metagenome (GOLD analysis project Ga0325402, IMG submission 207212) | Populus deltoides microbial communities from Bellville, Georgia, United States - Xylem-PdKOR-R3 | ecosystem: Host-associated > Plants > Phyllosphere > Stem > Wood/Secondary xylem...
TATATTATAAGTTTACTAATTACCAGTTTGTGTCCGGTTAAAATTTTCAACTTAAACCTTCATTTTGGTTGGTTTGAAACGTGACTTTATAGTTTGTTTTTGCGGATAAATAATGCTTTTATTTTTTTAATTGTTTTGATATATTTATATTAAAAATAAATTTTAAAAAAATAAAAAATATATATTATTTTAATATATTTATGAATAAAAAATAATTTAAAAAATGACCATTATTTTTAACCTAATAATCACATGTCCACAATTTATTCAGCCGAACATTTAATTATTATATAAAAAAACAGAACTTCAATGCACTTTCATGTCCAACCAAAATCACTCTAACTATCTAGTAAGTAACTCAGTTATAAGAGTTTGGGACCAAAAGGTTTGCCCTCCTGTGGTCTCAGGTTCGAGCTCTGTAGTTGTTAATATGATAGCCATTGGAGACTTATATGATCCTTAACTTCAAGACCCGTGGGACTCATCGAGGTACGCGCGAGCTGGCCCGGACACCCACCATAATAATAATAATAATAATAATAAAATCACTCTAAACAAACCTTAAAGGATTAAACCGTGAGTTTGTTCTCCAATTATTACGAGTTTAAATTCCTTTAGGATCACTGGAGACTTATATGGTCGTTAACTTCAGAGCCCATAAAATTAATCGAGGTACGAATAAGTTGGTCCGGATACCCATATTAATTAAAAAAATCACTCTAAACAATTTTTTTTAATTGTGTTTGTTGTTGTTTGAGACAAGAAAAAGTGAAACAATATGAAAAAAAAAAAACATATTCTTTAGATAAAAATTCAACATAAAATTATCATAATTTATTTGATATCTCTATTAATTTCTTTTATATTCCACATTACTAATCAAACATCACATCTAGCATCGTTATTTAGTGCACGGATTGTCAAACACACGGTATGCGACAATTCTCATGAAAACTAAACTCTTATATATGGACACGTTTGTGAGTTTTATTTTTTATTTTTTATTTTTAAGAAAATGTTACTATATTAAAATAACAAAGAAAAACATTTTTATTTCTTATAAAAAAAATGTAAAACCCTGTAAAGAAGAAGAAGAAGAAGAAAGTAACAGTGTGATTATTATTAATATTAATGGTAAGCATGAGGGTGAGGGTGAAAAATAAATAATTTATTTTTGTGCATTACCAAAATAATCTCTTTCTCTTTGTTCTCTCATATCTTCTCCCCTTGCTTCCCTTCCATTTCTCTCCTTAAATAGTATATTATAAAAACAACAACAACCAAATCTCGGCATCCTCTCTTCCTCATATATATTAAACCCTCCTCTCATCCTTCTCCTTTTTTGGTCCAATTCAATCGAATCCTTCATCTACGATCTTGATTTCTATTCTTTCTATTTTTTTGGGTTTTGATTTTCTTGTTTATTAGTTCCTGTTTTTATTGAATTATTGAATCGATTTGGGTTTTGGATCCCTTCTTCTCATGATTTGTATTATAGAAAAAATAAAAATAATGAGGGGTAGAGATGGAGGGATTGATGGTGGTGGTGGTGATGATAAATCTAAGATGAGGATGGGAGTACAGAATTAATTATAAGAATCTTGTGATTGAATTCAATAAAATTAATTACATAACAAGTATAATATAGGATGCCAGGATTAGCACAGAGAAATGAGCAATTTAGTAATGCAACATCATCTGGGGGTTCTTACTCAATTTCTGCTAATGGGTTCTGGTCTAAACATCGTGATGATGTTAGCTTCCACCAGCTCCAGAAGGTACTGGATTGTTCTTTTTTTTTTTTTAAATTTAATTTTGATTGATGTATTAGAGTGTATGTTTTTGTATCTGGGATTGAATTTGATCACTGTTTTTACCTAATTTTGATTTTTACTTTGGTTTCTGATTGGATCTTGATGTTCAAATCATTCAGTGAGCTTTGTTTTATTAGTTTTTGATGTGGGATTTTGTATTTATCTTTTTCATCGGGTTTTCATTTTTTTTTAGATCCATTTTAGCTCCTTGTACATGAATTTACTTATGGAGTTCTGTGTTTTTTATTTCTAAAAGAGAGAGAAATTTTATGTCACTTACGATTGCTTATACTAGCGAGAATTGATTTCGAGTTGAGGCAATGCTAACGACGATGACAATGGCATTTCTAAAATAGAGATTGCATTTTGTTATATAGGACTAACAAGTTTCTTTTGATAATTTTAAGTCTGTGTTGGAATATTTTAGGTTTTGTTTAAATGTTGTCTTTCAGTTTTTGGCCTACTGTTACATGTTGCAAGTTGTGATTAGTCATTGATGAAGTTTCATGTACTTGTGACATAGTTCTGGAGTGAGCTGCCACCACAAGCTCGACAGAAGCTACTGAGGATAGACAAGCAAACCTTGTTTGAGCAAGCTCGTAAGAACATGTACTGTTCTAGATGCAATGGGCTATTGCTCGAAGGTTTTATGCAGATTGTCATGTATGTTAAGTCTTTACAGCAGGAAGGGGGAGGGGGGCACATTCCCTGCAACAGACTGGAAGCCTCGAAAAATCTAAATGATTGTGGATCACATGTACCTAATGGGTGCCAAGATGAAATTCAAGATCCATCTGTCCATCCTTGGGGTGGTCTCACGACGACACGTGATGGATCATTGACGCTTCTGACATGCTACTTGTTTTCAAAGTCTCTGAAGGGACTCCAAAATGTGAGTGCTATTTTTTTTTTTTATTTTGCAATTCCATTGTCCTTTTCTAGTTAAGTGGCTGAACTCTTTCCTTAAATCAGGTCTTTGACAGTGCACGAGCAAGGGAGCGGGAAAGGGAATTGCTCTATCCTGATGCCTGTGGTGGGGGAGGTCGGGGTTGGATTAGCCAAGGAATGGCAAGTTATGGTAGAGGACATGGAACAAGAGAGACATGTGCACTGCATACTGCCAGGCTTTCTTGTGATACACTAGTGGATTTCTGGTCAGCACTTGGAGAAGAGACCCGGCTGTCTCTTTTAAGGATGAAGGAAGAGGATTTCATAGAGAGGCTCATGTGCAGGTGTGTTTGCGATTTGCTTATTCTTTATATACATCATTGATTTAGAAATCAGTGGAAGACTATGAGAACTGAAAGGTAGTTGGCAGCTCTGCTTTTCTTGGGGTTGGAGCTTTTAGATAACAGCTGAGATCAGAGGTGATCATGTTGGTGAAACTGCCAAAGAACAGAACAAAAGCTAATTTGAAAGAACGAAAATTTTATTCAACTACTGTGCCTTTGAATAGTCTAGAATCTCCCAAGAGTGCGCTGTGTTTGTAAGAATCACAGATGCCTTCCAGTTTATAAGTTTTGCAAAGTTAGAGCTTATATCTTCCCATGCTAGCAGGCTCTCTGATGGAATAACAAGCAAAAATATCTGGATGGCAATTCAGATAGGAAGTGATCATTTACCTGTTTCATATTGAACTGAATAGAGGGGAGTCATTTGCCATGACTGATAGTTTTTGTCTTTGAGTTATTGTACATTCAGTTTGATGAAAAAGATGTGGATAACATCTAAGGAAGTGATGAATTTTGCCAGAATAAGAAATTATTCAAAACTTCATCTTGGGGAACCTGGAAGTATCTGTTGTTGAAATGGTCCATTTTCTGAATTCATCTTAACTGAATATGCTTCTTTTAGTTAGTTTCTCCATCCATTGTTGCTTCGGGGACTCTGTACCTATTGCCAAATTTGTTATTCAACTATCTTTGAGAGCCTTGTAGATTTCACAAAGTGTACTGGCTTGTAGATATCTTGACTGCTAGTTTGAAAGTGTAGATTTTTCCTAAGTAGAACTTTCTGTTGAGCATGGCATCAGAGAATAAGAATTTTGAGCCATGAATTTATGGTTGCTCTTTTTGCAGCATTAAAGCATTAAGAAGTATAGTTCTACAAGGCTGAATGATTGGTAAATGTATAGCACCCTAAAGGGAACTAAAGACAACAGTTAACCCTAGATAGCTGTCAAAGACATGGCATAGTGGCTGTGGGATGGACTTAAGAGTAGCCTGCCCTTCTTTTTATCTGAAATGGGCTAAAAATAAACTTTACAACTCATTTTTGTGATTAATTGGATTGGTTTTATGACCTGGACTTCATTGATGAGGAAGTTCCTCTTTATCTTTCAAAGAAAGATATGTTTGCATTTTCTCAGTTGAATACACAGGACATATTGGCCTCATTATGCTTGTAATTTCTTTCTCATATGTTTTTCCTCTGAAAAAGCACCTGCAATATCTACAGTAGCCTATGTTGTTGTCCTAAGAATCAGAGGTCTTTGGTTGTAAGCCATCAAACTTCACTAATGCTCGTGGTTTATGAGTGATTGAAGATATCCTTAGAATTAGCAATGACGCAAATGGGTGGGTTCACTTTGAAAAAAAAAAACCTCAGATTTTACTCACTTTTACCTATCAAAAACTCAGTTTTGTCTATTAGAATTGAGAAACTTTGTCATTCACTTGTTTAAGATATCTCTTGAAGAATCTTTTGAAATTGTTCAACAAGAATTAAATGATTGAAGCAAAATTTGATTTGTTTAAGTGTCCTTCATCATTGATTCTTTGTTCTTTCTTTTCTCTACAACTTTGTGGTTTTCTTGATAGTTTGTGTGCTTCTGAAATGCCGCACAACTTATCGCTCTAATTGTTTTAATTAACTAGATCCTAAAACTTAAGTTTTCTCTTCAACTGGCGTGGATCCATTGTTTTTTTTCTCCTTCTTAAATTTTACTTACATTTGTTGTGACTATTCCTCGTGTATCTAGCTCTAGCTTCTTTCTCCTTGCCCTTTTGCAGTTCTCATTCTGCATGTTTTGATGCAAGGCTATTGTGTTGATTTGTTCAATTTTTCTAAACAAATATGTCTCCATCCCCCAGGTTTGACAGCAAGAGATTTTGTAGAGATTGTAGAAGGAATGTTATTCGTGAATTTAAGGAGCTGAAGGAGCTGAAGCGCATGCGACGAGAACCTCGCTGCACTAGTTGGTTTTGCGTTGCAGACACTGCCTTCCAATATGAGGTGCATTTTTGTCTTCAGTGTGATTTTGTGGTTAATGATCTAAGATTCAAAAGAAACAGATTTGCGGAACAAATTTTGGAAATTCACTAGGGATGTGACTGGTATGACAAATGCTCTTTGCTATTTCCTCAGGTGTCTGATGATTCTGTCCAAGCTGATTGGCGCCAAACCTTTTCTGATACTGTTGTATCATACCATCACTTTGAATGGGCAGTTGGAACAGGAGAAGGAAAATCTGATATTCTAGAATTTGAAAATGTAGGCATGAATGGAAGTGTTCAAGTCACTGGTCTAGATCTTGGTGGTTTGTCTGCATGTTTTATCACTCTGAGGGCTTGGAAATTTGATGGCCGCTGCACCGAGCTTTCTGTAAAAGCTCATGCCCTAAAGGGTCAAAAATGTGTGCACTGCAGGCTCGTAGTAGGTGATGGTTTTGTTACAATTACCAGGGGGGAAAGTATCAGAAGGTTTTTTGAGCATGCTGAAGAGGCCGAGGAAGAAGAGGTAGTCCAGCTTTTCCCACCAGGATCTCCAGAGTTGATTTAAATTTTTTATAAATTCCTTTCTGGATTATACTTAAATTTCTGTTATTTTTTGTACACTTATAGGATGATGATTCTACGGATAAGGACGGAAATGAACTTGATGGAGAATGCTCCCGTCCCCAAAAGCATGCGAAGAGCCCTGAACTTGCTCGAGAATTTCTTCTAGATGCTGCCACTGTTATTTTTAAGGAACAGGCATGTTTACAGACTTGCAATATGCTTGCTGTTCTTTCTCATAGTAGTTTAGAAAATGATAATTTGTTTGGCACTATCTTTTCCCATGCGATCATTGTAGGGGGCAAATGTGGAAGGTTGTACAAGGGGAAAGGGGTGTATTAAAAATGTGTTGGGAAGGAGAGTTTCTAAATATATGTATATATAGGTGGAGGGATTGGTTATTATTACTGGGTCACTGGACTTGAAGTTGATCTCCAATAACCGAAGTAGCTATGAAATTAGTATTGAGCCTGGACCTTGTGGACTTGCTCATTATGTTAGATGTGATGAAACTTGAGTGAATTATAAATGAATACGAGGGCTGTAAGTACAGTAAATCTAAAGGACAGGTTGAGATATTTTTTCAAGTTGATAAACAAAAGATTTAGATGTAGAAACCTGACAGATTTATAGAACAGATGATCCTACTAGGGGCACCACATCTCTCTCACACTGACAGAGCAGGCCTATGGAAATTTCTAAGGTCTCCTGTGTGGTTAAATGTCTCCTTAGAACTTAAATTAGATTGTGGTTAACCACCTCTAGCATTAGATTGTGGTTAACCACCTCTAGGAAGCCCTGTGTGGCATCTATTGGACCAAATCAAGGAATTCAAATAGTGTACAGTGATACTAATGAATATTGTTTAAACATTTCTTTTCTAAGTTAACCTTTATGGTTTAGAATGTAACAGGACCATTTGGCACTGCCCAAAAGTATCTTTTATATTTCTCTCTAAATTTTCTTAGTTGTTTATTAGCTGGTATTTAAAAAGAGATTTTTCAGGAGTACCTTTGTCAACTGGTCATAAAATACAACTGTGCCTTCTGTCCACCTAAAACAATGAAATTTACTGGCTGTTAGAGAAACTCAACATCTGAACACACATTCCCACCTTCTTGTCAGAACCTGAGGAGGAACTAGTACCATGTTTTGGTTTCTGCTGCTATGTGTATGTGAAGCAATTGTGTCTGTATTTCAGTTTCGGAGATTCTAAAACTCAATGCATTGTTTCAGGTTGAGAAGGCTTTCAGAGAAGGAACTGCTCGCCAAAATGCACATAGCATCTTTGTTTGTCTTTCACTAAAACTACTGGAAGATCGGGTTCATGTTGCTTGCAAAGAAATTATTACATTGGAAAAGCAGGTCCTATTACTTGTGATTTTTCATTTGAGTATCAAAATTGGGACAGATCGTCTTTTTTTAGGAGATGCATCTCTGATAATATAAATTTTCACTGCAGATGAAGCTTCTTGAAGAAGAGGAAGCAGAAAAACGTGAAGAAGAAGAGCGCAAGGAGAGAAGAAGAACAAAAGAAAGAGAGAAAAAGATTCGAAGGAAGGAGAGGTTGAAAGGAAAAGAAAGGGATAAAGAAAAAAAGTGTCCTGAATCAAATGATATTTCCATATTTCCTGATGTTTCAAAGGATGAAACAACACCAAGTGTTGATGAAGAACTAAACAATGCTATCTGCTGTAGGGATTCAGTAAGTGAAACAGGCGATATTTCTCTGTCCAGGCCTGGATCTCCTGACATTCAAGATCAACAGTTTTCATATGGATGTGAGGCTTCTATAATGGAAAATGATTCCTACGATAGTCCTGATGGGGAGGTTGCAAATTTGAAAGAAGGGACCGGCTCTTTTTCGACCGAACAATCAAAATATTCGCGCCGACGATTGAAATTTCGGAAAGAAGTTCAACTTGATTCATCTTTGAAGTGGCCTGATAGACGTCGATTTGCAGTTATTTCAGAAAGTGGAGCCGTGGTTAATAGATCTGAGTTAAGACACCACAGTGATAATTTTGAGACTCCTTCTAGGCTTGGTAATGGATTGAATAGGTTGTCAAGGATTAATGGTCCAAAGTCCAATGGTCGAAATTGTGGCCTTAAGTTCAACGAGAACTTCCATTGTTCCCACAACAGGATGAATGACAGATATGACTTCCATTCTTGCAGCTGTCACCAGAACATTGAATGCAGGGTAAAGGTTGAACCACATGTTTCATCATTAAGATCGGATCAAGAGAGCAAATCTGTTGGCAAGTCAGAAGCAGTGATGGATATGCCCAAGCAGTTTTATCGTGGTAACAAATATAGTCCAGTAAATTACATGCGTGAAGGTTGTGGAAGAATCAAAATCAAATCCAGCATGGGAAACAATTCTAAGAAAGTTTGGGAGCCCGTAGAATCACAAAAGAAGTACTCTAGAAGAAGCTCAGACTCTGATATTACCATGAGCTCATCTACTAAGGTTGAAGCCGTGGTACCAGACAGCAAACTCTTAAAGTCATCTGGTGATATGTGTTCCAGTGAAGTTACAGGAGATTCCATTGAAACTGATCATGATGAGAATAACTTGAAGGAATCAAGGGACCGCAGCCTTGCAACAGTTGAAGACTGCCAGAGTGGATGCCATGTGGAAGCGAACGGTTGCTACTCGACAGAAACTTCTTATGAGGAAGTCAGTTCATGTCCTGCAAAAAACTCTGCATCGTCTGAGACTTCTGATCCCAGCATTGGAAGCTCTTTGAGTTCTGATAACTGCTCATCTTGCCTTAGTGAGGGAGATAGCAATACAGTTTCTTCAAACAATGGACATCCTGATTCGTCTTCCACTTCAGATTCAGAAGACACCAGTCCACAATCAGAAGGAAGAGACACTTCAACATGCAGTGGAAATGGTTTCTCCAATTCTCATGAACTGGTGCTGGACAACAAACCGAGTACAAATGGAGATGAGGTGTTTGGAAACAAGAAACCTTTTGAGCTTCAACCAGATGGTCTAAGATTGAACATTTTGGGAAATCCACCGACAACAACTGTCCAAAATCCTGACAATGGAATACCTACTGTTAGTGTGGGTTTGCAACCTCAAGTTGTGTTTCCACCTATGCATAACCATAATTTACAGTTTCCAGTTTTTCAAGCTCCTTCAACAATGGGCTACTACCATCATCAAACTCCAGTTTCTTGGCCGGCAGCTCCAGCCAATGGATTAATGCCCTTTCCCCAGCCTAACCACTATCTATATGCTGGTTCTCTTGGCTATGGTTTGAATGGAAACTCACGCTTTTGTATGCAATATGGTCCAGTGCAGCATTTGGCAACTCCGGTGTTCAATCCTGGTCCAGTTCCAGTTTATCAGCCAGTTGCCAAAGAATATGGCTTGAACTCAGAGGTACGAACAGAGACACGTATGATGCAGGAAACTTTAACTGAAGCTAATAAGGAGAGGATGGTTCCAGCTAAATCACGTTCAACAGAAGCACCACCCAGTGGGGAAAGTGGGAAAGTCGATAATTCTGCCAAGTTGCCCAACGGTAATAGTGGATTTTCCTTGTTCCATTTTGGTGGTCCCGTCGCTCTTTCAACAGGATGTAAGTCGGATCCTGTGCCTTCAAAAAATGGAATCATTGGAGAATTTTCTTCGAAGGTCACAACAAATCAGATTGAAAATGATCCTGCTTGCAATAAAAAAGAGATTGCCATGGAAGAATACAACTTGTTTGCAGCAAGTAATGGCATAAGGTTTTCAATCTTCTAATATATTATTAAGAAGTTGTGAGGTAAGTGTTTGGGGCCCTACCTTCTTATTTCGTATTGGAAGTTTGATACCATGTAAGCCAGTTGACAATAATCTTCCGCCGAGAAATTCCAATTTTAGCTCTAGTTTTTTTCAGATGATTTGATATACAATTTGGCTGATTTTTTTTCCCTTTTCTTTTTTAATGTAGAGAGAGAGAGAGTTGGGAGAGTGGTATAATGTTTGAGGTTTTCTGTACGAGGTCAACTTTTCTTCTTTTTTTTCCTTTCTGATGAAGCATTTGTTGGTATGAGATTTTACAATTGTTGAAATCATTTGAATTTCTTTTTTGGATCTTTTTACTTCTATAAACTCTGCTATTGACTTATGGCCATGCTGTTAACAATAATTGGCTGGATTGACATCTAAAGGCTGTGCATTGATTACTTCTCTTTACACGATCAAATTTGATTCGTACGCTATATGGAAGCCATTTGCCTACTGAAATACTTCCAGAACTTGTTTGTTGTAATCTGTCTTGACGTCTGTAACCTCCCTCTGTGTGACTTTGATTTTCCTTTGACAAAGGAAAGTTTTCCAATTTTCATCAAAACCCCATTATAATACCATCTACGAGACTAAGAGTTCATGTTTCATTTTTGGCTTTTCATCAACTTCTTAGCAAACAAACAGGATGTTGAACTTTAGAGCACATAAATAGCCACCTTACGCTATAAATCTAAACAAGTCTTGGTGGCTGTTTAGAGAACTTTTCATGCCTATTAAGCTAGAGGAAAAAAACTAGTAAGCGATAAAGAAGCTAATCTAGCCTGTCGTCTTGGCGCAAACCATAATAGACTGGCCACACCTTGGGCGGTTTTGCACGCTTGAGGACGGAATAGAAGGATTGGTGGTTTGTGTTATGCTAGGAGTTAAGTTAATTTTTTTTTTAATAGAAAATAAGATGTTCAGGCGAGCTAATATCTTTAAAGAAGTAAAAAGAATTTGAGATTCTAGTCATTAACTCAACTGAGTTTAATAAATTCAGTTAATTTAATAATATAATTAAAAAATACATCAATAATAAATAAAACAAACAATAAAAAATTAATAATAATTAAATATAAAAATTGAGCTTCCAATATCATACTCGAGACTAGAGGAAAGAAAAGCTCATTGAAGACTCATTGTCGATCTGTTACCCTACCACTAAAAAAAGCTTATCGAGATGGTTCCAACACCACTGTGAAAGGTTGTGCAATTACATAAAAAAAACGCATACATCGTCAAAGCAACGACCTAGAAAACAAACTAAATACAATATCTTAAAGTGAACATCTCATACTTTATTTAATCAATTAATTTAATTAATTTTTTTAAAAAAATTTAAATTTAACAAAGAATGATAAATAAAAAGACTCGAGATAACCCAAATTGTTTTCAAAATCAGAGAAAAATCCTATACAAAGAAAAAATAAATAAATAACGGAACCCAATCTACAATTACATAAATGTTGAAGGATGAGACTGAAAAAAAATGAGCTTAAAAGAAAACAAGCAAACCTGAGCAAATATCTTAAACTTGAGCTAATCTCCAAAACTCGTAACCTATGAAATCCTAAATTTAGACTCAATCAAGAA
>Ga0325402_1006617_pt1 | contig 10972 bp, 8 predicted proteins | sample PopdelMetagenome_22_FD_207212 | JGI IMG/M metagenome (GOLD analysis project Ga0325402, IMG submission 207212) | Populus deltoides microbial communities from Bellville, Georgia, United States - Xylem-PdKOR-R3 | ecosystem: Host-associated > Plants > Phyllosphere > Stem > Wood/Secondary xylem...
ATAAATAACCCTAGTTCTTTTGCAACAATTTCAAAGAAGTCCTTAATCCAGCAATCGTCACTGGTTTTTTGCATAGTTACTAACCTGACCGAGTTGCATTTCACTTCAAATTATTTTGAGTTCTTACTGGGTCAAGCTTGAGTGACTTAACAGGTTAATTCACAACTTAGTTAATTGGATTAAATTTTAACTGTATTCATTTTAAAAAAATAAATAAATAAATTGTAGCAATATTATTTTGGATAAAACGACTGGCCTGAACTCGTGAATTAATCCCGTGACACACCGATCCAAGACAGACCTCAAACCATTGAAGAGAACCATGTTTTTTTTCCCACAAAACAGTTCGATCAAGTATGATGTCTTGTCAAAAGCACTCCACTAAGTGGCATGTACAAATTGACAGCTGGGATTTTCGAAGTATATACACAAGCAGAAAGGGGGCAAAAAAGATTCCAATCATTTCATGTATATATAGCCACTGTTCCCAGTAAGAAATTATCATTTGCAATGGGGATGGGACCCTAATTGTCCCATCATACTTCTAGATTTTTTCTTTATTTTAAAAATATTTAATTTTTTTATTTTAAATTAATTTTTTTATTTTTTAATCTTTTTGATGTATTAATATAAAAATTGAAATAATATAATTTTAATATATTTTAAAACAAAAATTATTTTAAAAAACAATGTAATATCAAACATGCTATTCAACCTTGAATAATAATTATAATTTATAACACTGCCATAATCTTTCTTATTTTCCAGTAAAATGAGGTAGGATTAAAAGGTTCCCTATTTTTTTTTATTATTATTTTTATGAATATGAGTATTCGGATTAACTTATGTATATCTCAACTAATTTTACGGGCCATAAAGTTAACAACCATGTAAGCCTTCAGCGGTCATCATATTAGTAACCACATGACTCGTACATAAGATAAAAAAAAACAAATCTTTTTATCTCAAACTTTTGTTATGTCCTCATTTTTTTTTTCTCTGTTCAAATGTTTTCAATCTTTATATCTAATTGTTTTTAATATTAAATTTAAACATGAGTTTAATATTGTGATAATTTTTATTGCTGTGTTTTGAAAACATGATTTTAATTAAAACAAATTATAGATTTTCATAATCAAGATTTTAAGAGGAAGTTTCCATGAAATTTATGTAAAACTATAGTGTATTGATTAACAAAATAGATTATGACAAAAGACATACAGCATGAAACACAGTGGGAATAAACACGTAAACAAAAAGAGACTAGATAATAAACTAAGATTTCTTTTTGCAATACATGGCATCCAGCCTTTGAACTCCATTACCCCCACTTTTCAAAGCAATTCACATCAATTTCAGCAGTGAATTATCTCGGAGGAAACAACCAAGACATGAGATTTAAAATGCCACGACCAAAAAGCATTGCTAATAGAAATAGAAGAAAAACAAATCTGCTTTTAAGAGGCCTGAGCTGCATTACTTTTAGCTTTACAGTAGTGAAAGGCGCCCTTAAAGCACGTCTCAGGCATAGAGAAGAATATTTTTTGAAAAAGGATCTTCTATGCCTTGAATATGAAGGAGAGTTGTTTGTTTTATATTCATGAGGTGCTAACCTTTTCAACTTTCCACCACATGGGATTGCTACTTGCTTGTCCTTATACAAGAACTTCAAGAGGTGAAACAAGGCTATATGTAGGTGAGTGGGATTTAGTAAGATTTGAGTTCAACTAGCAAATAAATGGTTGGTGGATTTATATATTGAAATTGGATGAATTATATATAAAAAAATATAGTGGTTAAGATTGTTAATTTCAAGATAAAGATTTTGATAACATTGAACCCTAATCCTATTCGACCTTTCCAAAAAGCTGTAGAAGATGATGATGATGATGATGAGTTTCCAAATTAATTAAATAAAGCAAGAAGAAATACTTAGATTTTTCTACTAAATGGAAGGTGAGGACATGCTTCCTGTGAGTGCAGGGACCATATGTTCAGATCATTGCCTATAGCATACCCCAGCAGCATTTAAGAGATTCTGCACAAGACCATAACTCCCGCCCCAATGACATTCACAGTTCCATAGTCCCACTATTTAACTCGCTGAAATCTTGATTGTCTTTTACCATTGGTCCTTCTCCCCGTCGACAAAGAACCTCAGGAAGACTTCTATTATATAGGTTTTTTCTGTGAAAAAAAATCAAGGCCTGAGGGTGGTAAGGAGCTCCATCAGTACCAGTAGAACTTTTGTTTTGAGCATGTCACATGTGAGAAATGTCCAAGCCAGTCAACAGGTGATAGCAGAGCTAAAAACATAGATTCCGAGCCAGATTTGAGAAAAGAAAAAAATATAGTGTTTCACGCTGGACCGTAACCACATTAACTCCAGCCACTAGCCAAGCCTCCTAGGTCCTAACTTTCTTCAACAGGCATTCATGAAACAACCAACTGCTTTAATTACCTGCACTACAGCAGGATGGTGTAAGTGTCCTTCCTTGGTCATTGCGAAGAGGTATTTCTAGCCTCCAAACACTACCTCCATAACACTTCTCACTCTGCTTTGCTTTCTCTTCACTTCGTTCTCCAAGCGAAACTCTTCTTCTTGACCTTAAAAATGTTTGAAATTCCAGTGAAATGGCTGGTTTTCATTCTAACCATTTATCTACCTTTCAACATTGTCGTTTCTATGAACAACCCATTGACAAGAAAGACTTACATTGTCCAAATGGATAGGTCTGCAAAGCCAGAATACTTCACCAGTCACCTTGAATGGTATTCATCGAAAGTACAGTCAGTATTGACTAAGCCTGAAATTGAAGGCAATGCAGATGAGGAGGACAGGATAATTTATAGCTACGAGACTGCTTTTCACGGGGTTGCCGCCAAGTTGAATGAAGAAGAAGCTGAAAGACTAGAGGAAGCAGATGGAGTAGTGGCTATTTTCCCAGAGACTAAATATCAACTGCACACAACAAGAAGCCCCATGTTTCTTGGGCTTGAACCTGAAGACAGCACGAGTGTCTGGTCTGAAAAACTTGCAGGCCATGATGTCATAGTGGGAGTGCTGGACACAGGGATTTGGCCAGAGAGTGAGAGCTTCAATGACACAGGCATGACTCCAGTGCCTACTCACTGGAAAGGGATGTGTGAGACAGGCAGGGGTTTTCAGAAACATCATTGTAACAAAAAAATTGTCGGTGCAAGAGTCTTCTACAGAGGATATGAAGCTGTTACTGGCAAAATCAATGGGCAAAATGAGTATAAATCGCCAAGAGATCAAGATGGTCATGGAACTCACACAGCAGCTACAGTTGCTGGCTCTCCAGTTCGTGGAGCAAATCTATTGGGCTATGCTCATGGAACCGCAAGAGGGATGGCACCTGGGGCTAGAATTGCAGTTTACAAGGTTTGCTGGGCTGGTGGATGTTTCAGCTCAGATATTCTGTCCGCAGTTGATAGAGCAGTAGCTGATGGAGTGAATGTCTTATCAATATCTTTGGGTGGTGGGGTTTCGTCTTACTACCGCGACAGTTTGTCCATAGCTGCCTTTGGATCAATGGAGATGGGTGTTTTTGTTTCATGCTCAGCGGGAAATGCAGGACCTGAACCTGCCAGCCTCACCAATGTCTCACCATGGATCACCACAGTTGGTGCTAGTACTATGGACAGAGATTTTCCAGCCACTGCCAGGCTAGGAACTGGCAGAACTATATCTGGAGTTTCACTCTATAAAGGCCGAAGGACTTTGTCGACACGGAAGCAATATCCTCTAGTTTACATGGGAGGCAACTCTAGCAGCCTCGACCCAAGTTCATTGTGCTTGGAAGGAACTTTAAATCCTCGCGTTGTTGCTGGAAAGATTGTGATATGTGAACGCGGTATTAGTCCTCGAGTGCAAAAGGGTCAGGTAGCAAAACAAGCAGGAGCAGTAGGCATGATTCTAGCAAATACAGCGGCAAATGGAGAGGAGCTGGTTGCAGACTGTCACCTGCTTCCAGCAGTTGCAGTGGGAGAGAAAGAAGGGAAATTGATCAAAAGTTATGCTTTAACTAGTCGAAATGCAACTGCAACTCTAGCTTTTCGTGGTACAAGTTTGGGAATTAGGCCTTCTCCAGTAGTGGCAGCATTTTCATCCAGAGGACCAAATTTACTGACTCTTGAGATTCTGAAACCTGATATTGTTGCACCCGGTGTGAACATACTCGCTGCTTGGACTGGTGATTTAGGTCCATCAAGTTTGCCAACAGATCACAGGAGAGAGAAGTTCAACATACTCTCAGGAACTTCCATGTCATGCCCACATGTTAGTGGAATTGCTGCCTTGCTCAAGGCTAGGCACCCAGAATGGAGTCCAGCAGCAATCAAATCTGCACTGATGACAACAGCTTATGTTCATGATAACACACACAATCCACTGAAAGATGCTTCAACAGCTACTCCTTCAACCCCTTTTGATCATGGTGCAGGGCACATAAACCCAATGAAAGCTCAAGACCCAGGTCTGATTTATGACCTTGAACCTCAGGATTACTTCGATTTTCTCTGCACACAGAAGCTTACTCCAACACAGCTGAAAGTTTTCGGCAAGTACGCAAACAGGTCTTGTCGACATTCTCTTGCAAATCCAGGGGATTTGAACTATCCATCTATCTCAGCAGTTTTCCCAGATAATACTTCGATTAAAGTTTTGACCCTCCACAGAACTGTTACCAATGTTGGCCTTCCAACTTCAACATACCATGTAGTGGTCTCACCATTCAAAGGAGCAACAGTCAAAGTCCAACCAGAAATCTTGAACTTCACTAGGAAAAATCAGAAACTATCTTACAAGATCATCTTCACCACAAAGACTAGGCAAACAATGCCTGAGTTTGGAGGTTTGGTATGGAAGGATGGAGCACACAAAGTAAGAAGCCCAATTGCTATCATTTGGTTGACACCACTTACGTAAATCATGCTATTGATTTTAACATTTGAGTATCCATGTTCTTTGCAATAATTAGAATGTTTTGTAAAGAGTCCAGAGGCTCGCTCTTTTTTATCACATGGAATGGAATGCCTGCTCTTTGTTTTTCTTGCAGTCACCAATGAGATAGTTTGGACTGACCCTTCCAATTTGTAGTCATAAACGTATAGATGCAAACTAACAAACAGAACATGAGGAAGGAGGGCCATTTGTTATTTTGTTATGCCAGGGGACAGCTATCTATCTTCCCTACAACTCATAGTCGGTTCATCTCATATGTCTACTTCATTTTCTTAATGCACTTCAAAAGGTGTCAAATCTAACTATATTTAGGGCAAAACATCAGTTGCTCTTCAGCTTCTGTACATCATACAAACAACAACTAGAAAATGTTGTCGAGGTTGAAGTTTAGCCTTTCCATGAACTGGAAACCTAGTATGAACAAACCACATTAATTTTCCACCAATGCTATGGCTGGCCAAAAGCCAGGAAAAATGTTAGAGTTAGCCATGTCTACTATTCCTTGTGCAAAAACAAATGTTAGATTGGATGAAAATCTTATTAGTGGAATAATCAAGTTGATGAGTCTAAAAATTTAGGATGCTCAAAAATAAAATTGATATGTTGAATAATTAGTTGATCTTTTAGTTCAAATAATTCGATTCATTTTTTATAGTCAAGGTGTCTAGTTGAGGGGTTTATAATTAGCAACAGGTGATGTTTGATAAGCCAAGGTAACTAGTAATTGTGGTAGCAGCAGGCGGTGTTTGATAAGTCAAGATGACAAATAGTTGTGGTAAAAGCAAGTAGTATCTAATAGGTGACCAGTAGTTATGGTAGTAGTAGGTAATGCCTAATAAGTCAAGTAAATAGTTATGGTAGTAGTAGGTAATGCCTAATAAGTCAAGTAACTGATAGCCGTGGTACCTGTAAAAGATCTCTTTTGATGAACTTGAGGAATCTTCAATGGTAAATTCAATAACTTTGTAGAGAGAATATATAATGATATTTTAGAGAGATAGACTTTGAAAATATATGCGCTAAAAATATTATGAATGAAAAGCTTGTGAACCTTTAACTTGAAAGATTCGTAATATATTTATAGCTCATGAATCTTGTCATTTTATAAAAAAGAGGGGCTAGATTGTAATTTTATCCTTGAGATATTTTGAATTATATTGTATTTAAAATAATATGTATCAGATCAATATAAATTTTTTTTATGGGTGTTGGGCTTGAGCAAGGTGATAGAGCCTATCAAAGGTAAAAATGGGTCCAGGCATGCTGTCTGAACTCAGACGCATTAGGCTCGGACGTGATAGTCCAACCTCACTGAGATGTTAGGGTGCATGCCTACCATCCTTGGTGCTGGACAGTACGCTTAGTTGGGCGCCCATACACTGGGCGTATATCTTGTGCATGCGCCCATGCGGGTTCTTTATCTGGGTCCATGGTCATGGGATGTGGGCTCAACTCCTTGCTCGAGCCTATTTTCTTCGGGATCTGGGCTTGAGCTACCATGCTCGAGTTTATATTTTTAAAGTGTTTTTTAGGATTTTTCTTTTTTTTCCTGGGAGGGTTTTTAAGCTTGCCATTTTTTGGATCCATCACAACTCATAATTTATTGTATCATTGATTAACTCCATTTCTGTTCACTAATTTTACTCTCTCCAACTACAAAAGCACATTCTACTAGAAATGAAAGTGGGCTGCACTCCTCCTCTAATCCACCAGCATATAGCATTGAAAAATATATTACTTGTTTCCATAATAATCTTTGTGAATATGGGGCAAAGCTTGTTGCTTCAGTGGGTGCGATTATTAGCTGTCCCTAGAGCACTGCTGGTAAATTTCCTCTAGTGATTGCTATTGTTTTGCTAAATGACCCTTCAAATCAAGATGTTAGTAGTAATGTCCGAGTCTGGGGTTGCAATTTTCACCTGTAACCTGTCACCAGGAACACTGAAAATGTTTAATCTAAATTTTGCACTCATCTATGATATTCAGCTCTATGGCATGTTTTCCCATTTGACAAAAATAGGGCTGCTGGTGTTGAGCAAACTGCTGTTAGGAACACTTCTGTAATCATCGATCGTCGGAGTCAAGAGCAGTAATGTAACTGCAGTTTTCTCTTACCTAGAAAAGATAATTGCAATTTTGATCATGCTAAACTCTGTCTTAATTGATAAAACAGGTCATAAATATTATCCATTGATATTGAAAAGCAATATAGAATATCATTCATTGATTCTTGCAAAGCAAAGAAAATGTTGACACATAAGACAAGTATCTTCTTCTGGTAAGTTTGGAATGCTTCTCACCATACGGAGAAGATGGTGAGCAGTCACCTTGCTCTATTGACATTGTTTTCAATGCTGGATTCGATGAGCTGTTGTCTAGGTTACCTTCGATTTCCAAATCATCTTCTAGGAAATTTAACAGCATTGACATGGAAGGCCTCTTTGCATAATCACTTTGCAAACACCATGCAGCAACTCTCATAATAGTCATCATTTCAGCTTTGTTGAATCGCATATGTTCACTTTGATTGTTGACTAGATCCATTAATCGATTCTCCTTTGCCTTTTTCTCAAAAAGATTTAGTAAATGCATTTGTTCCTCGGGCTGAGAGCGATCAAAATTTCTCCTCCCACATAACATTTCCAAGACAGCAACTCCAAAGCTATCGATGTCAGCTTTTTCTGTGATTACTGAGCTCTACCATTCTGGAGCTAGATAGCCAGGAGTGCCTCGCATGATAGTCACTATTTTACTCTGGTCTTTGTCAACCAGTTTAGACAATCCAAAATCAGAGATTTTGGCATTAAAATTGTCATCTAGCAGGATGTTTTGGGGTTTGATATCCAAATGGATTATCTTCTGTCTACACTCTTCATGAAGATAGGCCAATCCCTTGGCTATGCCAAGGATGATTTTATTTTTCTGATGCTAATCGAGCAAAAACTCACAGGTTTTATAGAATATCCAATTATCCAAGGACCCATTAGACATGTGCTCGTAAACCAGAAGCTAATTGAATTTATCAGAACAAAAACCAAGAAGTCTTACCAAGTTCACATGGTGGATACTACCAATTGCCTCAACCTCAGTGAGAAACGATTTCCTGACTTGGCTTGAACCATTGAGTTGCTTCACTGCAATTTTGGTGCCATCAAGTAGAATCCCTTCAAAAGCTTTACCAAATCCTCCCTCACCAAGAACCTGACTGAAGTTTCGTGTCATGGCTTTCAGATCTTCATAAATGAATCTAGTAGGCGTTCCAAGTATTTTTTTTTTTTCCAAGTAATCTTCCTCTACATCATCGACATTTCCTCTTTTTCGAGCTAGCAGCACCAAAATTCCAATTTAGAAAAGTAAACCGAAGAAGGATCCAATGCTGGATCCTAATATTTTCACCAGTTCTCTTCTCTTCATTCCCTGAGGAACTGCGTGTGGAGCGTTTTGCACCTTAAGATAAACAGAGTGATAGCCACTATTATCACTATCCTTCAATGAAAAAATATCTGGTGGCAAGTAACAATCACCCATAGCAGGATCAGAATGATACCGGAAAACAACAGCTTTGCACGAACAATTCCTTAAACACATCACCTTGCAAGTCTCCAAAGTGACATTTCCAAGGTCGGCGTGAAAAGCGAAGTAGCTCGTGACTTTTACCTCTAGAAAGATTTGTGATTGTGAAGCATTGCAAGACAAGGGAGTAATTTCAAGACACCCAATTTCAGGTTGCTTTTCGATTTCTCGCTTGAAATAGGTTGTTCCCTGGATAGTCGGTTCAGGACACCTACATTTCTGACCATTCGAGCAAATACCAAATTTCCCACAAACTGTAGGGTAAGAACATTCATCAATTTCCTCCGTAAATAGATCCGCAACCTCGTTCCATCCGCACCTATCGAATTCTTCCCAGTCATAAACTCTTAAATGTCTATCAGAGCCAATTCTCATGTGCTGTGCAGACGAAGCCCGGTCAAAGAAAATCTGTTCATACGGTACTTCAGTTGATGGAGAAGAATTTAAGAACAAACCTAAGCTTTCCAGTCATAAATCTAACAAAGGTCGAATCCTTATTCATTTCTGCAGCATTTCCTACAAGTTGATAATACACTTGTGGCAGATTGGACTCAACTGAAGCAAACAATCCTTTGTAAGTGACAGAAAGAGAAAACAGGCCTTGTTCGGTCGAATTGGACAAGGAAACAGTAGGAGTGAGTTTCTGCCCTGCCATCAGGTTTTGACCTGGAAGTAAGCAATCAGTTGGGTGATCGAAGGATTGCCAGACTGTTGCATTATTATCATCGAAAAGCACAAGGTTGGCCTTATCAGTCAAGTTCATACTGGCAACAGATTTACCAGTAGTGTTTGTCGACCAGGCTATGCACCCATCAACATCTTTCAAGACCAAACCCTCACCCGATGTCATCTGCAAAGTTGCATTACTTTGAACAGGATGGTCTCAGTTGGCAGACCAAACTACTACAGGGGAACCATAGCCATTGGCTATTGAAATAACAAAGAAGTAAAGAGTTATTGCAGGTTCCATTGCAGAAGAAACCACAAGCGAATTTTGGGTCAGAGGTTGCGCTGGCGAGGATAGCTCTCACCAATGATCCATCACGAAAAGTGTCCGCACCGACCGTTTTAGTTTTCCATGAATTCCCGACTAGCATAACTGGATCCACGTAAGGTTGGGCAGTGATTAAGTAAACAAGATGTTGAAGAACAAGAAAGCGAAAAACCCAACAGCAACATTTAGGCCAACAGACATTCATTGCAAGGAAAACAATTTCAGTGGAAAAAGAGGGAGGGAAAGAAACGATCAAGGCTTAAAAAATTTCTTTTTAATTGGTTCCAAAATCGAGTTCAAAGTCTACCAAGTCAACTGCAGCTACATTTTATTCTTTTGGGGAAATTCAAGAAGAGAAAACCGTGTATTTTGCTCCACATGACCAATCAATGCATGTTAGAGGAGGACTAGAACTAGGGGCCAATCCCACTCGTCCAAACTTCATTAACTATGAAAGCATCAAACAATAATTGTAAATCAGCAAGGACAGAAAAATACTGGTTTCTTTTTTGTTATAGATGAAAAGAGAAAATGAATATTGGGCAAGAACAATTACTGTTTCTTGACAATTTATGCATCGGATTTGTTTGTTCCCAACAACAATTTATGTATTAGGTAGATATAAAAAAATTAGTTTTAAAACTTTGTGTAACCTGATTGATAGATTGATCTATGACCCAAAATTTAGATTAGGTTAGGTTTCAACAAAAACAAAAGAAAAATTAATTTGGTATGACCTAATTAAGAACTCTGATAAATCTATGACTGGGTTAATCTAGAGAAAATCCAATCAAAATCTAATCAAAATTTGTTAATTTATGTATTGAAAAAATATATAAGAAAACATAAAGTAAATGCTAAGGAGTGCTTGTCCGGCATGGGTTTCAAAGGTTTCACTTGGCTTTCATTTAGAAATTGCTTTGTTGTGTAATGGGTTCTTGTTATAAAATAATATAAATTATATCATCGGGTTTTATCTAACAGTTTAAACTATTAGGTTGAGATGGTTATTTAATATGGTATCAGAGCCTTGATAATCAAGTGGTCACGAGTTCGAATCTCATCATCTCTATTTATTTGATAAAAATTTCAAATATCTATGTTAATAATAATAATAAAAAAAGTTAGCAATTATCCTGTGATTGGTATAAAAAAAAAATACATGCTTTTACTGGGAAAAGGCATAGAAAAACAATGTATCTGTAGGGTTTGTAAAATGTTTGTATGGGCCCATGAAAATACATAGATTAATATTTGAAATGCATAAGATCATCTAACATGTGTCATAATTCAATTTTTGAATAAATATTAAAAAAAAATGATAATAGTTGAGAATTGGGTTAAGACAACACAAATTCAAAGTTCAATGTTGAAATTTTTAAAATTTGAGAGTCAATTGGTCAGAAATTGAAGAATTA
>Ga0325402_1006620_pt1 | contig 10970 bp, 8 predicted proteins | sample PopdelMetagenome_22_FD_207212 | JGI IMG/M metagenome (GOLD analysis project Ga0325402, IMG submission 207212) | Populus deltoides microbial communities from Bellville, Georgia, United States - Xylem-PdKOR-R3 | ecosystem: Host-associated > Plants > Phyllosphere > Stem > Wood/Secondary xylem...
CTTTCTTCTACTTTATAAATTCCCTATAAAACTACTTCACGTCACACATTCACAGATATTATTTCATTCTGCTTCATGCAAAGTTTCTGATGGGGAAAGATCAAGCCATGATGATCATTCTAAAACATATTTTGGGATAAACTTAGCAGCTCGTGGATCATGATGCATATGTTTCCCAAGTAGAAAGCCCGTTGAGGGCACTGACAGTTGATAAATATGTACATGTTTAACTGAACTTCATAGAATACCCATTCAGTGCTCACTCTAGTTCATCCCCAAAACACATGCACTTGAATTTGAAGAGTTTAAGAAAGCAGCAAGCAACATCAAGAAATCAATAGGCTCCCTTACCTAATCCAATAAACTCAGTGGTGGGGACACCGAACGCTAAACACTGTTTACGCACGCGTATGATCATTGAGAGATTGAGCTTTAGCTTATGTTTTAGTTTAATTCATATGAACTTTTAGTTGAATTTTATTAATTTGGTTTTATTTGTTAGGTTTGATTTAATTATTGTTGGGTATTTTATTTAGCGGGCCATAAGCCTAATCGTTTATTCTAGTTAGGGTTTTAGTATTTATATCCTACTTTTCTAAATGTTAGACAGTTTTGATGATTAATGAAAATATTGCATACTTTGCATATCTCCAATCCCCTTTCTTCTCTTCTTTAGCTTTCTTCTTTATCTAAAAGCTTCTTTCTTTTCTGACTTCAATTCTTATTATTTATTGTCCCGCATCACTCAGGCAAAGAATGACGCACAAAATAACATATAGAAGTGAAAGAAAGTTTGAATCAGGAGTTATAAGCTAGTCTATATCAGCTTAAAAACTAAAGGGCACTCAAGTTGCTTACTAACATTAAGCACATATATACAAGCATAACCGGATAAGAATTTTACAAGGCACAAATATATTGAAACCAAATCTAGAAGCCTTTACCTTTTCCAAGATCATCAGGATCAGCATGCACAACAACAGCCCTCCCCAATATCGAATGCATCCCACTCAGTGGTATCTAGAAGCAAAACCAAGAGAGAGACGTTCAATAACTGAAACAAAAATTCACTGAGTCGAACTATTTTTGAGACCAAAGAATTGAAGAAACCAAGGGCATCTGTGCACCCCGGCACAAAACCATTAGACTGAGAGCTTCATGGCATTTGATAATTCCAAAAATTTTCAAGATCAAATAACTTGAGCCAATACCAAACCAAGCATCAAATTATCGAAAAACTTTCAAGTTCATCTAGAGGAATGAGGTAATCAAGAGCATGAAAGTTGAAAGAATTCTAAACCGAAAGAGACTACCATCTAACCCCTTACGATAGTTATTTGTTAATACCTGCAAGTCTTTGATTGAAACCTCTGCAACACCTGCAGCATGAAAAAATGAAGCTAAAATCTGTCCCTGTCTCTCCAACTTGCCAAATTCATATAGAAATTAAGAAACGGCACATACCATCAGAGCCTGCAATGATGTTCCCCAAATCTCCAGCATGACGTTCGTTGTCACTTGGAGCTCCATGGTCCTTCTTTAATGGATTGAAATGAGGTCCTAGCATTTTAAGTAAGATCATAAGACGATTTTACAACCATGGACTAAAACTGCAGCAATCCAAAGCATAAGGTACATAAAAGATAAGAAATTTATGAGCCTAAAATCAAAATGGAGTCGCTAGACTTTAAATTAAAACTCAAATTTGAAAAGAAGTGCGAACAATAACAACAAGAACATAATCTTTTAGTCAATAGAAGATAACCCACTTAAAAGATAATCATCATGATCCAAAAATCAGCACCTACTGCTCTAATTTTAAAATCCCTGTTCAAATTTAACAAGATAGTTACAAATAGTCGTGCATATATACAGCAGCCAGCCAACAAAAAACCCCACTTATAGAATTTAAGAAACGGTAAACGTCAACCAATGACAAGTGGCAACACAAACATTTATACAGAAGGAGAGAGTACCAGTGGAATTGCAGCCGTTGGTGGTGTCACCAAGAGCATGAATATGAAAGCCATGAAGGCCCGGAGATAAGCCAGTAATCCTCCCTGTCACATGTGTTGCCCCTGTACACACACATACATATATCATGTTTCATGCAGATACAATCAAGAAAAGAACCATGCTTTCTTTTCTAAACAAAATACAGATAGAAACTGTGAGAGAGACCGTTTGGTTCTTGGATGAAATGAAGAGAGCCTCTAACATTGGAGTCTCCGGTGATGAGAGCCACCGCTTTCACAGAGCCTGTTGCCATTTTATCTTTGCTGCCACTGTTCCTTATGCTTCTCAGGTTTTAAATGTAAGACATTCATATATATTATTATAAATATAAATAACAAGGAAAATTATACTTGTTTAAAATTTTCTAGGAAGTATATTATATAACATTGATAATCTATTATTAAAAATTCCTCCTTCTCTTTGTTGGATTAGCCACTTCTCAAAAACAGCAACCGCCCTTAGTTTTCTGAATACCAGGAAGAGTATAGTATGTACTTATTTTTTAGCCCTCTGGGTTTGCTAATGTTCCACCTCTATACTCTTTAAATTTCCTAATTTTATCCCTGTATGTCACCACATATTGCCGTTTAAATAGTTAGTAACTTAGGATTTTTTTTATAAATGATAAAAACTCGATAGAAAACGATTTAAAATAAATTATTAAGTTAAATTATAAATTAATATAATATTGAATGATGAAATTAAAAAATTAATATTTAAAAAAATTCAAAGATAAAAAAAAGAAGAAATAACACTATTAAAACTCACAGTATGCATCTTTTAGGTTTCTTTTACTCTTTTTTTTTTTGAAACTATAAAGATAACATAGAAAGATTTTAAATTAGAGAAATAGAAATAAAACATTGATGAATTATTTAATATGTTGATGTCAAAAATAAATTTTAAAAAATAAAAGTATCTCCGATGAGAGATGTTATTTTAAATTGCTAAATTGATAAAGTAACATTTTAAATAGTATAAATATGATTTTTTTTTACCATGGATACTCCAATAAAAAAGAATTATTTGAAAAGCTAATTGTATTGAAGTAGGAGAAATAAGTGTTTTTTTTTAATGAGTTTGATGTTATTTTTTTACGTGGCTATATTTAATTGGTTTATTTTTTTTACCCTACTTTGTTGGTTTTAGCTTTTTTGAGAGACACGTAGGAATAATATTTGTTGAAAAGAAAAGATATTTTGACATTTTATTTAGCACTCCCTTTGGAGCATATAAAATAATAATTTTTTTTAATTTTTAATTTTTTATTTAGCACATATCTTGAACTTGTTCTAAAATATATTATTTTGATGTATATTTTTTAAAATAATTTTTATTATTATTTTAAATAAAACCGAATACATCCTTTAACCAATAATTTAACTAATCCACTTGCATTTTTCTATTATATATATAAATTACTTGGCAACCATTTATATATAAAATAGAAAAATGTAAGTGGATTAGTTCAATTATTGATTGAAGTGTGTCTTAACTGTGACATGTTAGAATAAAGTAAAAGAAATGAAAACGTGTGTGTAATCTATTTAAGAGAAGAGGCTCAATGGATAAAGTAAACTAATTTATTGTGTTTTTATATTTTAAAAAAATTGAATATTATTTATTGTTTTTTTATTTTAAATTAATTACTTTTTAATGTTTCCATCATTTTAATATCCTGATGTTTTATTTTTAAAGAAATGAAAACATTTGTATTTTTTTAATTAAAAAAATTATTTATTTTTTTGTGAAATTAAAAAATAATCAAAAGATAAAAAACTAATCTAGACTGGATTCTTAATTGCAAGTGTTTCTTATCGAGTAGGATTTGATTGTTTTTTTAATTTATTTTAAAAACATTGGTTAAATACAAAATCTGTTTAAAAAAAACAGTTAATCTTTTCTACAATTAAAAAACATGTTTAAGTTTTTTAGAAACTTTATTTAACTTAATTTTATTTAAAATAAATAAATAAATATTTTTTTAATTAACATAAATACTCGGATCAATTTGCAAGTAATTTAATTAATATAAAACGTTATCGTAAGAATTTTTTATTTAAAAAAAACCTATTACCAACAGCTTTTTTTTTTTTTTTTTAAGGTGCTGGTCCTTTTTAAAAAAACTTAAAAAATTGTAAGAAATTAATTATGCAATCCCATCATATATTTTGAGCATGACGTGAGCCACAGTAATCGACCGGCAGCAGCCGAGCTAGCAAAAGAAGCCAGCGCCATACAGTTGGCGCCATATAACTGGCAGTTAAGAATCTTCTTTAATTAATAAATCAACTAACTTTTTATTCAGCAACACAAAAGAAAAGAAAAGAGAAATCTCTTCATTTCTCCTTTCTTTCATCTGCATTATAATCATTGTTTAGAGAGAGAAGAAGAGGAAGGAAGAAATTATGAGGGAGATAATAAGCATGCATATTGGACAGGCAGGAATTCAGGTCGGGAATTCTTGTTGGGAACTTTATTGTCTTGAACATGGAATACAGCCAGATGGAACGATGCCTAGGTAATTTAATGTTGTTTATGTTTTTCTGTGAAATTAATGTTTGTTTGTGGTCCATTAATTATTTTAATTCATGGGATCATTTTGTCTTTCAATAATTGTTTCTTCTTCTTGACATCAATTTTTACGTTGTGAGTAATTTGTGTTATGATTTTAAATCAAGGTAATCATCTTTAATTTCATCGAGTTTAATGGATCAGAATAGTTTTCTGTGTTGGGAGTTTTTTTCTTCTTATGTTTTGGTGATTTTGCATTCGGAATAAAAGATTAATTTTGTTTTAATGTATATTTCTGCATGATTGAATTAGACAAAAAAGAAAAAGAAAAGATAGTTGCTGTTTCCATGAGGTAAACAATGTATAGGCTGTGGAATTCAAAAATCTTGATTAATTGAGGAGTTGAGATACATGCTTTCCAAAAAGGAGTTGGAAGTATATGAAATCAGAAGTTAATAGACCAATAAAAGAAGCAGAATCTCATTTTCAAAAATGTCATGGTAGATAATTAAACCGTGGATGGTAAATCTCTAGGTTAGAGAACCATGCCATTCTGGTTGTGCAAAGTTTTTTTGTGATGATATTCCATTCATAATTTTGGTAGAGTAACTGTATCTTACTTTTCCATATTTACTATTTCTGGAGGGTGCTCTATTTTTGAAATTGATTAGACTGTTCTATATCATGTTGCAGTGACACCTCAGTTGGAGTGGAACATGATTCTTTCAATACCTTCTTCAGCGAAACTGGTTCAGGCAAGCATGTGCCGAGAGCTATATTTGTTGATCTTGAACCCTCTGTCATTGATGAAGTCAGAAGTGGGACTTACAGACAACTTTTTCACCCGGAGCAACTTATTTCTGGCAAGGAAGATGCTGCTAATAACTTTGCCAGGGGACATTATACAGGTATATAAAAAAAGCATTAGCAATGCACAATTAACTGTTTATTTCATTTTCATTATTGACATTGACAAAATTGCTGCGTTGGTGTTTTAATACTGCAGTGGGAAGGGAAATTGTTGAACTATGCCTTGACCGCGTGAGGAAATTGGCAGACAATTGCACTGGCTTGCAAGGCTTTTTGGTATTTAATGCTGTTGGCGGTGGCACTGGTTCTGGTTTGGGCTCACTACTTTTGGAACGCTTGTCTGTGGATTATGGAAAGAAGTCGAAACTTGGCTTCACCATTTATCCTTCTCCTCAGGTATTTCCTTCAAATAATTATTATAAATCATTGGAGAGGTAAATTGTAGCAATCCTTTTCTCCTAATTGTAAAATTCAAAACAATTCCAGGAATCATTCTTCTGCTGGATGTTTATGGACAAGCTTGTGGTTGTAATGATAGATAAATCAGTTTTCTTCTTTGCACAAGAAGCTTAAGAAAATTTCTCTGAAAGAATCGATGAAATTACCAATGTCCAAAGTCTGAGCACAGAAATCTATAGTTGTGGTCAATTGTTCAGATAGGCTCCCTCATCAACAACACAATATTCTGGGTGTCAATGCTTATGCTAAAAGCTTTTCTCTGTAGTTCCTTCTGTTGAAGCCTGTAACAGAACAGACAAAAAGTTATTTCTGCTATAGCTTTAGGCTAAATGCTCTTTCTGTGCTTGACCTATTGTTAAAAAACTCTCTTATAATGGATTTTCCTAATAATGCAGGTTTCTACTGCCGTCGTGGAACCTTACAATAGTGTGCTCTCCACTCACTCTCTCCTTGAACACACAGATGTTGCTGTGCTTTTGGACAATGAAGCTATCTATGACATCTGCAGGAGATCTTTAGACATTGAAAGACCAACATACAATAATTTGAACCGTTTGATATCCCAAATTATCTCATCTTTAACCACTTCCTTGAGGTTTGATGGGGCCATTAATGTGGACATCACAGAGTTTCAAACTAATCTTGTTCCATATCCCCGAATCCATTTCATGCTTTCATCTTATGCCCCAGTGATCTCAGCCGCAAAGGCTTACCATGAGCAGCTTTCAGTTCCTGAGATCACAAGTGCTGTGTTTGAGCCCTCAAGTATGATGGCCAAATGTGATCCAAGGCATGGAAAATACATGGCTTGCTGTCTCATGTATCGTGGAGATGTTGTACCAAAGGATGTTAATTCTGCTGTTGCCACCATTAAGACAAAGAGGACAGTTCAATTTGTAGACTGGTGAGTTCATATCCATTTGTTTTACTTGTGAGATTTAATTCTGATCAATTCTCTCTAGGATATCGTTTTCATCTTATGTAATGGAGTCTGAATTGTTTTGTTCACATTTTAGCATTTCAGATGCAAACACACCATCTTGAAATGGCGTTCAAAAGATTTGGACACAATTCAAGAAACTGATGAAATGTTATATCAGATTTTTGAGATCCTAAATGCACTCTTGCATTATGTCATTTAGAAATTTTTTCTTTCAATAGCAGTGGCATGATATGTTTAAACTATATTTCAGGACTGTATTAACAGTCAAGAAAACAGCATTTTGATTGCTATAGGTTAGGTAATCAAGGGTTGGTGTTTGTACACGTTAATTGAACATGGTTCTATCATATTTTATTTTGTTAAATTAATAGTTTCAATTCAAAGTTTGCTGACACACACAAGAGATTCCTCTTCATCTAACTTGACAAATTAAGACCATTACCTTAACAGATATAAGACTGATCAAGATGACACAACCTTACTTTCAAGTACTGGTGGGTTGCTGTTTTTCTAGGATCTACTTGGGTAACCTGTAACTTTGATATTTTGACACAAGGATCATTGTTCCCTATAACTGAAATATAGGTTTACCGAAATTAATCTAGCAAACACATTTGATTTTCAGTGAAGGATTTGAACCAAGTTAAAAATTTTCTTTGATTATTTTTTTCTTGGGATCTGATTGTTTAATGTATGGATACTTCAGGTGCCCAACTGGTTTCAAGTGTGGTATCAACTACCAACCACCAACAGTGGTACCTGGAGGTGATCTTGCTAAAGTGCAGCGTGCAGTTTGCATGATAAGCAACAACACAGCAGTAGCTGAGGTCTTCTCCAGAATTGATTGCAAGTTTGATCTCATGTATTCCAAGCGAGCATTTGTCCACTGGTATGTGGGCGAAGGCATGGAGGAAGGTGAATTCTCAGAAGCTCGTGAAGATCTTGCTGCTCTTGAGAAAGACTATGAGGAAGTCGGAGCAGAAGGTGGTGATGAGGAAGGTGAGGAGGAAGATTACTAGGATAATATTCTACGAGGAAAAAGCAGCTGTATGTCTAATCTCGTCTCATTCATGTGTGTTTGTCTAGACGTGTACAATCATCATTATTATCCATGTCAGTAATCTGTGAATTGACTCTCCATTCTGTGCTGCTTCTGTTCTTGTTGAATGCTTTTGGAGGTACGATCTTAAAAACTGTATCATTTTCATTCTCTGAAATGAAACATGCGCTATCAACAAATCCTCCTAATATGCATTTATACGTTAAAGTTCATCTCCCAGTAGGAAATCTTGGTATGCATAGACAACATGATTTAGATAAAAGCTTATATTAGGATATTTATTCGTGTATCTACAGATTTTGGATTAGATGAAAATTAGAACAAAATTATACACAGCATCATGGCATTACCACCAGAAACGGCAATCATATCTTAGAGGCGTCAATTGATATGGTTGCCTGTAAGAACTAATAAATGCTATAAGAAAGTCAACAAGGAGAAGATGATGAAAATGCACATCTCTTGAATCTGTATGTGTCTCTTGTGCATGTAAGAGAGGATGTTGGAGTGAAACAATGAATCCCAGTTTCTGAAGTATATGATTGTTGGAGGAAGTGCTCCTTTTTTGAACTTCTCGATAGATTTGAATCCTTCCTTTTTCTTTTTTTGCAGCATGTGTACTGCATTTAGTTCTGTCTATCATGTAAACAATATATTTTTCGTTGTGCTCTCCAGGCCTTGCTTGGCTTGCCCTTAGCTGAATCCAATCCATTAAACCAAATACCTGAATCGGCTAATTTTTTTCTTAACTGTGAGTTTTTTGATAATGCACACGTTCATAATGCACTTTGGCATCAAAAAGACTACCGTCGGCTCATGTAGGAGGCCGCACACGCCGTCTCAAATTTTTAACCTCTTCGCATGCTGGCGTGAGAAGCGCACATGCCATTCAATTTTTTAATTTTTTTTATTTAATTCCTAATTTTTCTATAACTCTTTAATTTGATCCTGATTCTCATCCAACATAGGAGTAATTAAGGCTCGGTTAAGACCTAATCTGGAAGAGAGTAAGGGATGGAAAAAAAAAAAAACATGTTCACCAAACATGTTATTTAATTGGTGTCAGATTTAGTTGCATATTTAATCCAACCCTGCATCAGTTAAGATCCGTTCAAGACCCGAAGAGAATAATTAAAAAAAAAAAAGAGATATATTATCCAATTAGATTAATTTATTATTTTTATCTTCATTACTCAACTCATAAATTTTATATGTTAACCCTGCTCTTTACAATATATCATCATCTTTTAATTTCACTTTCTAATTTTATTTAATTATTTGACAGTTCATTGTTTTATGTTTAAGCTAGGATTAGGCAGAGATTAAAACGACAATAACGTGAACTATTTTTTAACCAAATCATTGTCTTTTCATTTAACTCTTTATTTTTTTTATTTTAATAATTTATCAATCCATTTTCTCATTTAAGGGAGGATTAGGTGGAGGTTAAAATGATAGCGACACAAAATTATTTTTAACTAGATCGCCATTTGAATGAAATGACTACTCTATTTTTGGTCTATTAGGTTGAACAAGTCACTCCGCCTTTTATCTTCATTTATTAACGCAAATGGTGGTTAATTAATTTGATTTGATACAGTGTTCTAGTTTTTAATAATCATTTCAAATGTTTTATCGCATGGAAAAAAATATCGATATTCATAGTTTTTTATGCATTAATTGGTTTTCGATCTAGCCCGCAGCGAAGCACGAGTTCCAGATCTAGTTATTAACAAAACACTAAGAGTTTATGCTTTTATTATGGACCACCTTACAAAACAATATTCACTTTAATAGTGCTTTGTTTTTTATTTTTTCAAAATAAAAAACACTAGTTTTTTTTAAATGAGTCTTATTTTTGTTTTATTCACTTTTAATAAAGCACTCTATTTTCTTTTTTTCAATTTCAATTTTATCTTTTAATAACATTTTGTTTTTTTAGATCGAGCTTCGTTATTTTATTTGATTTGTTTTTTATGGGATTATCTCAATCTCCTAATCGAGGTCGGGGGTTTGACAAGTTTACCCGATTGATTCGAGTTTTTTTTCCAATTTTATTTTTCAATATTTTATTAATTGAAAATTAAACTTCACGATTTGTTTTGCTTTGATTTGCTTTCTATGAGGTTATCCCAGTTTTATGACCCGAGTCATGAGTTTAACAGGTTAACCCGAGTTTATTCAGTTCATTTTTTTTTTAAAATTGATTTTTCTTTTCAATTTCAACTTTTAATATTTGGTTGATTGAAATTTGTGTTTCATAATTTGTTTCGTTTTGTTTTTTATGATGCTATCTTAACCTTATGACCCGGGTTCCAGGTTTATTGGTTAACCTAGGTTGACTTGGATAGTTTTTCAATTTAATTTCTATGAGATTATTTTGATTTCATAATCTATGTCAGAAGTTTGATGTATTAACTCGGGTTGACTCAACTCAGTTTTTTGTGTTTAAGTTTTTAATTGATTTTTTTTCAATTTCATCCTTTAAAATTGAGTTGATTGATAATTGAGTTTTATAATTTGTTTTGATTTGCTTTGTATGGGGTTATCTTATTCTCATGACTTGAGTTGCAGGAGGTTAACCCGGGTTGACCCAGGTTTGTGTTTAGGTTCTTTTTTTAATTGATATTTTTTAAGATCATCATTTAACATTAAATTGGTTGGGAATTAGACTTTATAATTTACCTTGATTTACTTTTTGCGCTGTTATCATGGTCTCATGACCATCATTATGGATTTGGTAGGTTAATTCAAGTTGACTCGGATCAATCTAATATGTTGTCATCTCAATATTTAAAAAAAGATATCGTATTGAATTTTTTTAATCAAACTATGTTTTTTTTCTAATCATCTTGTTTATCTTTGAATTCGTCAAGTTGATCAGTTCATATTAAATCAACCTCTACCCAATTTAAATTTTTTTTCTGCTAAAAAAAATTAACAATATATATATATATAGGTATATATATATTATGTTTAAAAAACTTTCATTTGAACCACAACGTTGAACAATGATCTAATGTTTTTGTAAGAAAAGGTGGTAGGTATTTTTCTATAAAAGATATCTTAAATCCTAGGCGAAGGCTCCTAGCAAGCTGGAGTAACCTTTATCAGAATCCACTGCCTAATGTCTAATTAAGATGTTTTTGAACATAATTTGAACTCCTC
>Ga0325402_1006623_pt1 | contig 10967 bp, 10 predicted proteins | sample PopdelMetagenome_22_FD_207212 | JGI IMG/M metagenome (GOLD analysis project Ga0325402, IMG submission 207212) | Populus deltoides microbial communities from Bellville, Georgia, United States - Xylem-PdKOR-R3 | ecosystem: Host-associated > Plants > Phyllosphere > Stem > Wood/Secondary xylem...
TCATCACCTTCAAATATTAAATTGGAGAAAAAAATCAGCATCAATAGCAGCTAAAAAAATCCCAAATCATTAATGATATACTTGAGCATATGATAACAGTTAATTCTAGATAATCAGGTGGGAATTTAGTATAATTAGATAAGGATCTGTTTCAGACGAATTATATGAATGATCTAATAAACACATTTATGAACTAATAAAACAAGTTTAAGTTCAAGAGAAGATCTGGTTGTGTTAAACTAAAATAACAACTCAAAATGACCATAATTTTTAATCCAATCATTGAATTATACTCAAACTTTACAAAAAATTTTAAAGTTTATTTTTCTCAGAGTAGCTACGAAATTGCTACTTCGACCATCAAATCTTTAGATTGTTAAAATCTCACTCTCAGATTTTTAAAATCTCACTCCCGAGTCCTGATTATGATAATTTTTATGACTTTCATTATTATTTTCAGATTTCATACTTCTTTTCTTTATAATTTTAAATTTTTATTTTTTTAAATTGAAACATAATTTTTAATCTATTTAAAGTTTTATAAACCTCCTAAAGAATTATTAGATAAACTTATTAAAATACATGTGTTTTTTTTATGTTTATATTTCTGTCTTTAACTTCCTCCTACACCAATTAATTAACATTCTAAAATTCCAAGTTCCTACAAATTATTAATTATTTTTAACCTAAAAGGCCTGTAAATCACAAAATTTAAATCATCAATCAAATAATTTTTTTTAAAAATATACCAAATATCGCAAGAGATCAAAGATGAGAAGATAGAAAGAGAAAGGAGAGAGGAGAGGTCACTGCTCATTTGGGTCCCACCGAAAACTCTCTCCAAAGCCCAGCTTTATTCTTCCTTGCATTATTTAGACTAGTTTCGGCAGCTGAATTTAAAATGCATGGTCATGCTTTACAGTCACAGACCAATGTTTTACAATCACACTATAAAAGAAGAAGCATTCAGCCCACTGGCTGACCTTAAAATGCCCAATTCTGCCATACAATCTTCATCGTTGAAGAAAAACAAAAGGAGCACAGGTTCATGATCATATACAGGCACACACAGTCCCATCATTCACCAATTCAAGTTGAATGGCTATACAAGCTTTTATAAATAAAATAAAGGTTCAGCGCATCAGAGTTGTTACAATCGTCTAGCATCAGTACACATTTGTGTTTACCAGAGTAACTGGAACGTCGAACACCTAGTGCTGCCGCCGGAAGATAAACATCCGGAAAAAGCATATCTGCAAACAACAATTAATGGTAAGTGGTGCATTTTATTTCTTACGACGCACTGTCAATTCAGAAATTAAATGCAAATAATTCTGTCTCTAAAAAGATAAAAATAAAATAAAGTACAGCAAATTGTATGCTTGACACTTTTAGAATACTATGATCCAAACTATGATCAACTCTCCCTTCTTCTAATCAAGAAACTTACCATGGGTTATTCTAACAATGTACACTGTCACTCATGCTTCACAAGTCATCTCTGCAATGGACAAACAGCTCAGCTAGCAGCCACTTCGTTATCCATGACTTTACTCTGATTTCCTCATTTTGCAGCCTTCCTTTTGGCTTGAATTTGACGCACATATTCTGTCACGATGACGTGGAACTTAGGAGCAAGCTTACTTGATGAGGAGACATTAAGGCCTGCTTTCCTCAGAGCCTGAGTCACATGTTTCTGAGCCTTTTGGAAGTGGACAGTGCAGAGTGCAGGAGCAGTTGATCTCAGTATTGGCTTTCCACATGTTATTGGTCCTGCCTGAGCACTTGAGTACATAGCCAACCAAAAGAATCTTATGATAAGTGGAAAATCAACGGATTAGAATCAATCAGAATGCACTATTTTAAAATTCATCATATGATACAGGAGCCAATAAAATATTTCACTCAGATTCGACAACCAAATCCAACCAACTGCCCATCAAAATAGTTTTGATTTGGTATCATGGGAAGCAAACTGGCGGCAGAAATGCTAGCTATCTTAGTTGTAAAGCAAGAAAAAAAGGTTTAAAAGCAAGCAACCTAGAACTTTAAAATTTCAGTCTTTCAGCACTTCAGCAAGAACTTAAAAGTTGTTCAGGGTTCAAGCATATATCCATCAATGCATGTTTATTTTCATTTTGGATGTTAACTAATGCCATCAATCTATCACAAGCTGCAGCTACGATGTCAATGCCCAATGGACCTTATGGCAAGACAGCTCTACATTGATTAGATATCACGCACAACAGTAATCACAACAAACAAGAAAATGAACTTCAAAAAGGATGGGCAAAAGCTACAACAATTTAACCGAAGACACAATGCACACTAACATTTCAGTCAAATCATTTGGTATAATATCCAAGTAACATGATTTCTTGGTGAAAGCATAAACATGTTACCCATGCAATAATCCAAATTACTTCTACAGCACCATTAGAGTTCTTCGTAACCATGCATGACTATCAAATAAAATCGAGCAACTAGTTAGACCATCAAATGTTGTCTCACAATTTGTTCAAGAATAGTGAGAATTCTGTCGAACATTTCTCTCCTCATTTTCTTCTTTCGTTTGGCTTATTGTCTACAGTATTGCTGTGTATTGTTATATACCATGATATATGCATCTGATGACCATTTTCAACTTGTTAGATGTTGCATAATGGATACATGAAACAAAGTTCTATACCTTTAAGTTAGGTCTCATTACCAGAACTAGCGCATAAAAGGAGATAAAAATCTAGGATGAAAAAACACAAGTTTCTAGTACTTCAAATTGTTCCATAATCGTCGCTAGAAGCTACAAGGCAAGCAAATACTTCATTTCATTTCTGCATATATCAACATTCCCTGGTCCAATTCGCATAAACTTTTCATAATTATGGATTAAATTCCCAGCTTAACATCAAAACAACATTGTTTCATTTTGATCCCTGAAATATCACGGTCACAAGAAATTCTCAGGTAATTAATTGCCATCGAATTTACAAATCCTTTATGATTCATCAGACTTCTTTCCAGATCCCTAACACTATGCATATATAAACCAATTCCTACACAATCTTAATCAAGCTCATTCAATTTACATATCCCAAACTTCCTCAACTGGCCCTGGGCAAACTAATCTTGCACAAACATGCAACTATTAAATAAAACTGGCAATGCCAACCATTCAAGCATAAAAAACATACCAAAACCTAGCTAAAAAGAGAGTTTAACACCACCAACACAATCTTACGGCAACCAAACAATCGAAATCCCCCCTCCCCACCCCCCACCCCCCTCCCCAAAAAAAAAAAAATACCTATAAAAGAAATAAGCTTTATGAACCAGAAATCAAAGACAAAAGTGAAGCAACATCAAACCTTTTGATAACATAACCACAAGGCTTGTAAAGCTTCTGCTTTGCATCAGAAAGTATATGAAGATGACAAAAACTTGTCAAAGCCATAGCCTTTAGCTTACACCCAACAAACAAACACCTATGATTGCTCTTCAAATCACTAACATTATTATTATTTTCACCAATAACTTCAATATTAGCCTCCCCCTCCCCATTCTCTCTCTCTAAAACACCAAACCCACCACCCTGCCTATGCTGCTCTACTTTTTGAAGGGTGTTTTGGTGGTCTTCTTTGAATGGGCTAACACCATACTTCCAATAGTACTCTCTGTACAGAACTTTGAGTTCTTCCATTAATGCCCAGTAATAATCTTTGAAGCATTTTGAGAGCTGTTTCAGCTTGTGGGATCTTCTTTTGAGTAGTTCTTGGCGCGTAATGTGGGTGGCGCGTGACAACACCTGGTCTTTGAGGGAGGGAGATAATGGTGATGGATTAGCTGCGGGGTTAGGGTTAGTAGTGGGGTTAGAGTTTTGAGTGGTGTTAGTTTGTGAGGTGGTTGCTTTGGGGGTCGAGTGGTGGTTCTTGGGTGGTTTAGAGGAGGAGGGGTGGTGGTTTTTGGTGGCTGCAGTCATGGCTTGCTAGAGAGAGAAAGTTCAGAGAGAGAGTGGGATTTGTTTTGTTGTTTTTCACTGACTGGTTAGTCACGGAATGTCTGAAAAGAGAATTCGCAATCTCAGACGACATGTAGTTTATAATATGGACGACGGTTTGCGTTGAAGAAGACGACAAGTTATTCAAGTCCCCTGAAAAGCCAGGTGCTGATTAATTCTAGGGAAACCTCAAATTAACCCCTGAAGTATTACTAAATGCTTATTTTGTCACAAAATGTAAAATTTTAACAATTGAGTCCCTAATATTCCAAATATATCTTGATTCAATAATTTCTATCCAAATTCGTTATTATTTGCTATTCATACTAAAAGTAATGATATCTCACACGACAACTTATTGACAACTAATGATTAACGAACAGATACACATAATAAATGCCTCCCAAAATTGAATAAAATTACTAACAACTTTCACTGTATCCACTCCTTAATTATTGGTGATTTTTTTTTGTGGTCAAAGGTTTGAGCAAGCTCAATCCTCAGATTTTGCAATCATAGACAATTGTTTACAACGAGTAGAATTTGAGAGACTATCTCAAAATACTAATGTTGTTCTATAAGAGCTTAAGAGCCCTTTAAAAGCCACGAACTACTCGGAATCCACTGCAAGCAGCTCATAGATCACATCCTTGAATGCAATGACGACCTCAAAATACATTATTACTCTGTTTCTGAGATGGCTGCCAATTCTTGATGTAGACGTCGCCCTGCTATACTTGCAGTCATTCTCTTTGGAGCCGAGGAGAGTAAAGGATTAGGAGGTTTTGTCAAGTTGTCTCCTTTACCTTCCAGCATCTGGACAACAATTTTCATGGAAGGACGGTCCACTGGGTTCCACTGGATGCACCACAGTCCCACAATGGCTAGCTTCTTCGCTATTTTAGCATCCCCTTCTTCCTCGATTTGGAACCGCAGGTCTTCTCCTTCTTCTAAAAGATTATAAATCCATTCTGGGAAGTATACTTGATAACCATTTTCTGCTGTATCATCAACATTTTTCCTTCCACCAACCATTTCTAACACCAACATTCCAAAACTGTACACGTCTGCCTTGTAGGAGACATTCCCAAAGTTTCTTGAGAACACTTCAGGTGCTATGTAGCCGACGGTTCCCCTAGCTGTTGTCATGGAAATAGCACTTTTATACTTGGAACACAACTTAGCCAGACCGAAATCTGCAATCTTGGGATTGAAGTCATTGTCCAGCAGGATATTATGTGGTTTGATATCAAAGTGGAGGATTGTTTGGTCACAACCCTGGTGAAGATATTCAATCCCTTTGGCTGCTCCGAGGGCAATATGATGCAGCCTTTCCCAGCCAAGGAAAACATTCTTGGCGTTTGCTGAAGATATGAACTTCTGCAGCGAATCGTTTGGCAAGTACTCGTAAACCAGAGCTCGTCTAAATCCATCAGCACAGAAGCCAATCAAGCGGACTACATTGACATGGTGAATCCTCGCCATTGTTCCCATTTCGTTGACGAATTCCTCTCCTTTGTCTGATGAATTGCTTAGAACCTTAACAGCCACCGGAATCTCACTGGTTAGCTTTCCTTTGAACACAGTTCCATAAGCTCCTTGCCCCAATTCATCCCTGAATTGATTTGTCATCTTTTTGAGATCAGCATGGGAGTATCTTGTGGGGTTCATAGCTCTGTAATCATCCAAAAACCTTTCAACCTTGGCCTGATATTCTTCTTCTGATTTTCTGAAGCTATAGATTTGGTAGACTGCAATCACCAAAACCCCGAAAATGATGGATCCTGTGGTTACACCTGCATATATAAATAAGCCTTTTGAGTCAAGTAACTGATCTTCTTTTTTGGAAGCAAAGAATTGGAGTAAATTTGAGAACAGCTAACCTATAGTCAGATTCTTTTTCCGTGCACCTGCAGAAGATAAGATCCGTTGTTAATTTCTAATTTTCTGAAAGTTTCTGAAGTCATGATAATATCCTCTATTTGTAGAATCAAGAACGCTAAATGCACAGGTAACCCACTTGTCAGTCAACTCACTAGTAGATAGGACTTACCTGTTCAATGCCACTAGCAATACATTAATCAAAGTAGACTTAGTGAAGCAAAGAATCATAGAAAATCAAGATGCCATGAACACAGAACAATGAAAAGAAGACTTAAAGCTAAACATACCTTTGTTTTGTCTGTGCATGCCACTACATTCAGTTTCAAGCTCAGTGCTGCTATTTTTCCTCAATCCACATAGTTTTCTGTTGCTTCACAAGATCCACAATTGGGATTGGACCAAGACAGATGAATATCTTGTGGAACAGGTAGGTCGTACATCTTGGTACAAGAAAGTAATAACTCGTTGTCATCAATAGATTGTTCTGAATCAACGGCAAGAACGTCATAGTAGAGAGTACTTAGACAAGGGACCATCCAGTTCAGGGATCTTGCATTATTTAAAGAACAATTGAAGATGGTAAAATTGACCTTAGATATCTTATACTGTAAGTGAAACACAGAGGAATTGAAGTTTGAGTGTTGGCTTAGAAGGCAACCTTGGGGATCACTTGCATAAATAACTTGATTTTCGTAGTCAATCTTATCTATGTAGAGCTTCACTGCTGTTGGCAGCTCAAGCACTATATCGCCCTTCTCATTGCAAGACAGATCGAAACCAGGATAGCCACACTGTTCTGGCTGCCTATCCTTGATCCAGAATGGAAATCGGAAGTGAAGGCCACGGTTCCCACAAGATACTGTGCAATTAAGGCTTGCTCCAAGTTCTGCAATGAACATGAAATAGAACAGGCATATAGCCTTTTTTGATGAACCTTTCATCATTGCCTCCTATGGTGATAGAGTTTCGACCTGACAGTGTCTAGTTATTGCAGAAACAATAGTAAACTCAGATGGGAGCAGCAAGGGTAACTCTGATACCTTCGTTTTACTTGCCTAGATTAAGCACTCAGAATTGACCTCTCTTGCGTTCAATGTAGTAGTAGTTCCGTGTCAGCAAGGATTATTGCACCCTCACTTTCTTTCCAGTTTCCAAGGGAAAGAGGAGGGAAGCAGAGCTTGGACTTACCTGGAACACTTGTGTTGATCTTTGGCTTTTTTCACAAATTATTGCCAACAAGGTGCTCTACATGTTGACGCTTGTGGTGTAGGGAGTTGATGGATTTGTGGTTTATATCGAAGTAATCTTTGCTTCATTACGTGACTTTGATATTTCAAAGGATTACTTGGCCATTTTAATATGCTCATGAAACTCTTACATTGAAAAATTAATTTTTAAATTTTAATTTTATTTATATTTTTCTTTCTCTCATAAAAAAAACCAATTTCATTTAAAAGAATTTTCAATATAAATCTTTGCTTTACTATGACTTTGATATTTGAAAGGATGACTTGGTCATTTTAATACGCTGAGAAACTCTTACATTGAAAAACTGGCTTCTAAATTTTAACTTCATCTATATTTATCTTTCTCTCGTAAAAGAACCAATTTCATTTAAAATAATTTTTAATATATAATTTATATTATTTTTTAATATATTTGTTAAAGTAAAATTATTTTTGATCTTAACACTTATACAAACTCATATATAAACTCATGTTATCTTATATTTAATTTTTATTAAATAAATAAAATTAATCTAATTAGAATTCATAACCCCTTAATCATCAAAACTTTAATATTATATCAAAATACTAACTCAATTTAAAATTTAAAATTATTAAATTAATTCTCAAAATATAATTTATATTATTTTAACATTACTGCTCTAACCGTTGTCTTTAAAGACTTGATGGATTGTTTATGGACTACACCCTCTTTCTCCACCCATGGCTAGGCTCCTCTTTGCTGGCTACATAGCCTTACTCCTCCTGCTAGTCTTCCAAACCAGCAACTGCAAGGATACCAATCTCTGTGCCCCTTCTTCATGTGGCTATCATACTATTAGCTACCCCTTTAGACTAGACAGTGATCCATATTACTGTGGAAACTCTCTCTATACCCTCCATTGCGAGAAAAATACCTCCACAGTTTTGTATTTAGACTCACGAAAATACTACGTGCAGGCAATCAACTACAACAACTTGACAATCCGAGTGGTGGATCCTGGTGTTAAAGAAAATAATTGCTCTTCTCGTCCTGATTTTTCTTTAACATATGCAAGATTAGGTAATTCCAGAAGGGCATATACTCTTTTTAATTTAATATTTTCAGGCTTAGATTATATCGCAGATGATGATTATCCATATACATGGTTTCAATACAAAAAGACAGGGTGGGAGTCGTTTCCCAAATACAAGCCTCTCCCGTTATCGCAGATGATGATTTTCATAAACTGCACAAATCCAGTGGATTCTCCTCTGTACGTAGACACTGGTACTTGCTTTAATGGAGAAAAATCTTCCAATGTTTCACTCTTGATGCGTTCTTATGTGAATGTTGGTGGGATGAAGGCTTCGGATCTGATGAAACTGTGCAGCTTAGAGAGGATGACGTTGTTGCCAGCCAAGGATTACAAGAATGCATCCTTCAAGGAAATTCACAGTCAGCTGGCATATGGGTTTGAGCTTTCATGGCACAATAGCATGTGTGGAAGCTGTGCATATGGATGCTACATCTATGATTCGAACCAGACAGGCTGCGCAGGTGGGCAAAATTGAATAACAAACTGTTCGTTTTTCTATCTTCAACTTCTCTTCGCATGATTTCCCCATTTCTGAAGCATATTGTAGTGCTGAGTATCGTACGGTCAGTTCAATCAAGCTATCATAGGCTGCAGATGGTCATATCATTTGTCATAATAATTCGTGGTTTTCTTTTATTCGACGATAAATGATATTTTTATACCAATTTTCAGAAAACTTAGTCAAACAAAACCAAGTTTCGCTTCTTTAATACATTCAGAAAAATTAAATAACATCTTCTCGACATTAATAACCTCAAGATTTGAATTCAAAAAGTAAAACCAGGATAATTTTGCTAAGTCATTCATTTGTTTCTTCTCAATTTCTGTCATCTTGTAATAACCTCCGTTATATATTTTCTCAAATCACAAATCTAATCTTTGTAACTGATCTCTTGGTCCAGATGGACTTTCTTGGTTGGAATTAACCGTAGGTGAGGATTCTATCTCCCCACTTCTTCATGCTTAATTCTTACTACAATATCTCTAAATTTGTTTACCTTCTCTGCAGGCGTGCTGCAGACTGTAACCATTTTCATTGGTGAGAACTCCCCTTAGTGATTATTAATTTTTTTTTGAAGTTATGATATTGGATCATATTTTATTAGCAGATACAAAATGATAACTCCTAAATCATATTTTGATTATATTAATATCAACAAAATATAGCCAGTTATTATCCACGAAAAAGCACAAATCCAATTAGGTTTTTTCGACATTCATCGAGAGTATGATATGAGAATTTAGAATTGCCGAAATTCCCAGCTATCAAACACCTCGTTTATTAGATTTCATTTTGAATCAAAAGCAGTCATATTACATGAATTGTTTCCGGTTCTCATCACCAGACCATGAACATTTTCACTTGCAAGTAAAACCCCAGGAATAAAACAGCCAGTTGCCTAATGTCTGAGATATACCTTTTGGTTAAGAGTATGCTTTTCTACAAATCATGATGGTCTAGATTTTAGATGATTTTTCAACAAGGCGAAAAAAATTCTAACACCAAACCTAACCCATGTTGTGTGTTTAACTTATAATCAATAAGAAATAATCATGATTTCAGTCTTTGATTTCCCCCCTCAAATTTCACACACAGCACTACTTCAGGGGACAAAATTTATCTTTGGGAGTCCGTTTGTGATTGCATTCTTGATCTATAAATGGCGACGAAGACATCTATCAGCATATGACACAGTTGAGGAATTCCTACACACTCATAACAATCTTATGCCAGTCGTAAGGTATTCTTATTCAGAGATTAAAAAGATGACCGGAGCTTTCAAGGAAAAGTTGGGAGAAGGAGGTTTTGGTTGCGTGTATAAAGGAAAGCTTCGCAGTGGACATTCTGCAGCGATAAAATTGCTTGGCAAATCCAAGGCTAATGGACAAGATTTCATCAATGAAGTCGCTACCATTGGAAGGATTCGGCACACCAATGTAGTGCAACTAGTTGGTTTTTGTGCTGAAGGATCAAAGCGCGCTCTTGTATACGATTTCATGCCCAATGGATCTCTCAATAATTTCATTTTTTCTCAAGAAAGATCTGTCTCTTTAAGCTGGGAAAAACTGCATGAGATTTCCCTTGGAGTGGCTCATGGCATCGAATATCTACATCGAGGTTGTGAGATGCAGATCCTGCATTTTGACATCAAGCCTCACAACATTCTTCTCGATGAAAACTTCACTCCAAAAGTTTCTGACTTTGGTCTTGCTAGGTTGTGTCCAGCAAATGAGAGTCTTAAATCTCTCACTGCAGCGGGGGGGACGATAGGTTACATGGCGCCAGAACTGTTCTACAAGAACATCGGGCGCGTCTCATACAAAGCTGATGTTTATAGCTTTGGAATGTTGCTGTTGGAAATGGCAGGCAGAAGAAAAAATTTGAATCCGTTGGCTGAAAGGTTCAGCCAAATTTACTGGCCAGATTGGGTTCATGACCAAGTCTCTAATGAGAAGGCTATAGAGATTGGAGATGGTGGCACGGAAGAGGAAGAAAAGATAGTCAAGAAGATGATTATTGCAGGGTTGTGGTGCATACAAATGAACCCTCTGAATCGCCCTGCAATGAACGAAGTTGTGGAGATGCTTGAAGGAGACATGGAAAGCCTGCAACTACCTCCGAAACCTGTTTTATATCTAGATGAGAAGCCAATGAACACTTTTGGAGAGTCATCTTCCATGTCTGATTATTTTTCGGAATCAGTCAGCTTGGTTGAAAATGCATATAATTAAGTGATCTGATATGAAATACTCTGCTCATGTGCAGGGGAAGGCTTGTCCCAT
>Ga0325402_1006624_pt1 | contig 10964 bp, 3 predicted proteins | sample PopdelMetagenome_22_FD_207212 | JGI IMG/M metagenome (GOLD analysis project Ga0325402, IMG submission 207212) | Populus deltoides microbial communities from Bellville, Georgia, United States - Xylem-PdKOR-R3 | ecosystem: Host-associated > Plants > Phyllosphere > Stem > Wood/Secondary xylem...
ATCTTAATTTAGGATATTATTGTTTGTATTGCTATAATTGTTATTGTTGAATTTATGTTAAAAATGTTAATTTATATATATAGAATTACTTTTAATTAGTTTATCTTAATTTAGGATATTATTGTTTACATGTCATTGTTATTGCTTGTTATTACATTTTTATATTTATGTGTACACATTAATTTCTATTTTGAGGTCCATTATGGTCGATCGTGTTAGTAATGATATTGATTTAGTTACCTTTTGCTTTTGACCATGTAATTATTTATAAATTAAGAGTCTTGTCTCCTAAAACTTGAAATGTAATATTAATCCGTAAATTTGAATGTATGACTTTAATCTAATGTTTGTAACTCTAAGTACCAATTTAACAATGAATGTTTATAGTTAAAATTGATTCTTTTACTTGAATATCATTATATGATGTTATTGAATAAAATGTTGTGTTGTTGATGATGAGTTGGGTTGAGATCCAGGATGATTGGATCGGGATGTGAAATAAAATTGAAAGTGTAATATGATTTTGTCGATAACTTGGAACCCCCCAGTATAGGGGAGACTCTGTCGAATTGTTTTTTAAAATAATCGAAGTTAATTATGTAATTATTCGTATAGATTTGTGTAGATGCGTAGAATGAAATCTACAACACATCGTTAGAAGACGGTTGCAGCTAGTTCTTCTAGTAGCGAGGAGGACGTATCCTTAGGTGCTGATCACGGCGAGGAATCTACGCCAACTTGTGATGCTGCCTCTTCTAGCACGGTTTCACAACGCAAAAGCGGTGTGCCTTCACAGCAAGGTCAATTCACCCGCAAGTACCAGGCACAATGGAAGGATGACCTCACAATGTAAGTTTGTTTAGGTTTTAGTTTTTTTTATATACTTATAACATAATTTATGAACAACTAATTAATATTACTACTTTTATTTAATTTCAGGATCACAAACATTGCATTTAAATCGTCGATAGAGATTCCATTGTTTCAATGGAGTCAGGTTTCCAGACATCCTGAGTGGAAACTTAATATCGATGCATGGTTTAAGCGATTTCAGGTCGGTGTTAATTTTTAATTTCCAGCTTATTTTTAATAAATGATTTTTATAATTTTATATCTTGTACTATTTTTATTTTATATGAATTATTTATATACACAGAACAAATTTGAGTGGGATAAGGCGGACAACAATGTTGTGAGGAGGGTATGGGAGAATCACGCGGCAACTAGGTAACATCGAAAATAATATTTATTTTTGTTTTATAATTTTATGTTTTAAATTCTAATTTGTTACTATGGAAGTAGGTTGCGTGATTTTTGGTATGACACCCAAAAAAAATCAAAAAGACATGCGAGGGATAACGGTCTTGAAGGATGGAATGAGGTGGCGGTTTGGCAGGAATTCAAACCGCCATTCATCTCGGGGGAAATATGGACGGCATATATTGAGCACGTGACCTCAGAGCGGTTCTCACGGCGCTCACAGTCTGGCGCCGACAACCGGAACCGGCAAATTTATGGTTCGGTGACCACGCACACTGGCGGATCCGTCCCATTCAGCGCACATGCAAAGCGGATGGTAAGATTAATTTTATTGAAATATATCGTTAATTAATTTGTCGTTCCTTATAATATATTTAACTTTCAACCTATTTTTTCCTTACAGGCTGCGTCTCTTGGACGTGAACCGAGTCCAATGGAGCTGTTTCTAGAGACGCATGTGCGGAGTCAAGACCGCCAAAAGGGGGTGCAGCAGTTCGTGGACAACCGTGCTCAGCACTTTGTGGTATGTTCGTTCATTCATTTTATTTTGTAAGTTATTATTTTCTTGAATTGCATCTTGAATTGCATTTGATGATTTTTTTACCGACGGAATTTTCAGGAGACCTATAATAGCCAGTTAAAGGAGAGATATGGGGACAATCCGTCGACCCATCCAGATTTTGATCCAGATTTGTGGATGGAGGCGGGATCGTCTGATGGACCCAATAAAAATCGGGTCTACGGGCTCTCCAACACTACGGCTGAAAACTTGCGTTCGACTCGTAGTGTCTCAACTGTTGGAAGCTCTCCATCAGTATTGAACACCCAGTCTGAGGAGTTTGTTGCGTTGAAACAACAATATTAACAACTCTCGGCGAATTATGACGAGCTCCGTCAAATAGTCATAGAGATGAGATCAAAGATGGTTGACGATACTTGTGCAGCTTCTTTTTGGCCGTATGGTCCTGGGAACAACCAGCCTCCTCGTCCTCTAGCTCTGCTGCTATTCTAGTTTAATTTTATTTTTTAAACACATTAAATTTGTAATGAATATTATTTAACATTACTTTATATTTTTAATGTTTAATCCATTTTTATTTGTTTATTAAGGTTTTTTACTATTAATAAATTATTTTTTATATATATTTTAAATACATACCGACGACTTTACAGACGGCTTATTGCTGTTGGTATTTCACAGAGAGTTGCCAAACAATTACCAGCCATGCCATAATTACCAACGGATAGATTCCGTCGGTCATTAAATACAGACGGCTTTATCGACGGATCATATCCATCGGTATTTCACAAAGGGTTGGCAAACAATTACCAGCCATGCCATAATTACCGACGGATATTCCGTCGGTAAGTACCGTTGAAATTTCAGACGGATTTATTCCGTCGGTAATGTTCCCGCGGGAAACTTTTTTTGGCTCGCGCGTATCCATCTGTAAGACCGTCAGTGTTCCGTCGGTGGATGTTTTTTTTATTTGCGACAGACTTAGCGACGGAAATTGGAGTTACCGACGACTGTTATATCGACGGAGCACGTCCGTCGGTAATTATTTCACCGACGAATTTCATTCCTGTTGCCGACGGAATTAGTCTGTCGGTAAAACTGTTTAATGGTGTAGTAGTTTCATAATTTTTATTAGTTTTCTTGTCATTTCCGGATTCTTTTTTTATTAGTTTTTAAAAATCTATTTAATTCAGGTTTTATTAGTTAGGTTAATTTAACTTATCTATTGATAAAAAAAAAAATTATTAACATTTCATAAACATGAAATCAGAATTCTCTCTACAATATAATTATAATTTAAAAGTTTGGGATGCCATGATTTTCTTTTCCATTTTTGCTATACACTGCCTTAAAATAAATTAATGAAGCATACGTTAACTCGTCCCTATTTGTTTTTGCGTTTCAAAAGTGTTTTTGAAAAAAGTTAAATTTTTTTCATTTTAAATTAATATTTTTTTATGTTTTTATATCATTTTAATACATTGATATCAAAAATAAATTTTTAAAAATTAAAAAAATATTATTTTAATATATTTTTCAATAAAAAATATTTTAAAAAACATACACAGCAATAAAATTATAATCTCAAATTACTATTGCACATGAGTCTTTCATTGACATTTTAGGATTCGTTGACAGGTAAAGACAACTTTGTCCATCCATGGAGATTGAATGATTATAAAATCTTTGTATTTTTGCGAACTTTTATTCGTATGTGGACTAGTAATAGTAACTATATATAATTTGCCTCAACAAAAATATTGTATGGTATGAAAATATATGAAAGACGATATTTTTTTTCAGAAAAAAGGGCAGTGAAAGAAAATAAGTGTGCTTTTAAAGCTTAATTAATTAATTAATTAGGTTCAATATCAGTTCAATGAATCAAATTTCAACTTTATATCCTACTAGAAATGCCACAATCACAATTTTTTATATTTAGATAAGTCAGATTAATTTAAGTTAAATAAAATAAATTTTTTATAAAAGGATATTGTTTAGATAAAAAAAATTTAAAAAAAATTCAAAAAAAATCAATAAATTATTTACCGAGTTTTACCCAAATATATTACGATCATTAATCAACTCAGGGTTTTGACCAAGTCAATTCTTGTTTTATCAATCAGTCTAGATTTCACATCAACCTTAACAAATTCTGAGTCGACCAGCAGTTTGGTTCAAGTTTTATAATAATGACTACAATACAAACTATTTTAGTTTTTATATATTTTTATGAAACTAATTATTTTTTTTATTTTTTTATAATTTTTGATAAAAAAAATTCATGATAGTATTTTTTTATTGAAATTTAATTCTCATGTGATGCTAAGCTTTTATTTTAAAAAATTATTTTGTTTTCATAAAAAAATGTATTTTTTCTAGGAAAAAACACATCAATAAAAAGGAAACATTTGGTTAAAGAAATTTTTTCCTTATTTGATTTAAATAATTTTAATTCTTGAAAATATTTATTTTAATTGTGTTAGGTTTTCATTCAAAAAATTATGCTATCCAAAAAAAATACATGTTTTCATAAAACATAAATGAAATATATGGATAAGAAAATGAATTTTTAATTGAAAATATATTTTATCCTCTATAATTTAATTGTTTAATTTTTTAATAATATTTATTTTAATCATTTTAAAAATTAATATAAAGCAGGTTGTATATTTGTATACGTAAAACCTCGACACATCACTTTAAATTATTACTTTTACCAATTTAATACTTATTATTATGATAATAATTGTTTTTTTAGTATTTTTTATTTAAAAATAAAATAAAATTATATATATTTTTTAATTTTTTCAAAATTATTTTTATATTAAAATAATTTTAAATAATTAATTTTATATAGAAAAACAATTCAAATTAAAAAAAAAAAAAACACGGCTCGGAAACAAACGGTCCCAATAATATATACGCCGCTACGAAAACTACCGAACTGTCAGGTTGTGTCAACATCTCCTGTGACATTAGGACCACATGATGAGGGACAAGTGGTCAACTCCTGCTGTCACCTCATCCTCTTCAACCTCACCAAGACAAATTAACTTGCGATTTCTTCCTAACAATGTATTTCAGTACTGCCCCATCACTGTCAACAAATCGCCGCCGCCGCCACCACCATCGCAGCAATCATTCAAACCCCCCGAGTCTGGAACGTTCTAATAATAAGCATTTCTAAAGGTGAGGTCTCTGTTGCAGTTGTGTAGCTTAATATATTAATCCAAAATCCTAGAAACCAATTGACCCGCCATATCAGAAATTAATTTAATTCCTTAGTATATATTTGAGTCTTTGTGCATCAATATTTACAATTGAAATACATATATATACATAAAGAAAGAAAGAAAGAAAAAAGATGAAGGATATTTAGTTTTTATTATATTTTTTGGTGAGCTAAGGATATTTAAGTTACGTTTTGTAATGTTTTTTAAAATATTTTTTAAAATATATTTGGAAATGAACACATCACATTAATTAATGCTAATTTTTATTTTTTTCAGATATTTTAAAATGATTTTTATATATTGATATATCAAAATCATCAAACTTGATAATTTTTTTTATCTAAATACAAATTTACAAAAACATGCATGTCGTGTTACTAAATATGATGTTAGTCACGTCAGGCAGAGATAGTCACACTGCATGCCTCCAATGTGAACAGCTTCCAGTCAATAGTTTGGTAGATAGAGACAAGGGGTACAGAAGACGCCATTTTTGAGCTATTTTTATTAGCTTCATTGTATTCTTTCTATTCAAAGCTCATAGGACAATGAGGAGCTAGCAGACATAAATTAAGAAGAAAAGCGAATGGAAAAGACTAGATATCAACTAGAAGGTTTTAATTTTCTTAAAAATAATTAAATTTTTAAGAAAAAAACACGATATAATTACAAACCAGGCTCTATAACAAACTACCAGTGGAGTGGAAAAGGCTCTTGTCGTGCTGCCATCAGCTTATATGTGAAACTCTTCAAAGACCATGTAGGGGAAGATCCTCGACGTCGACCCAAACATCTTGCCCCATCAAGATCATCACCTTTCGTTGAGCCCTAACCGTGTACCTCCTGACCATATTGTCATTAGCTTCGTCGTCGCTCTGCATGAAGAAGACAACCCTGTCTTCGGGAGCAAGGCCTTTCTGCTCTACAAAAGGACCCCAAGAAGAGCGTAGAAGAACGGGTTTTGGGTATGCTCCGGTCAGACGGGTTGACAAGCAGAACCTCCATGTATTATCAGTAGCATCGACTGCTTCGAAATTCAAAATATGGGCTCCTTCAGGAAATGGAAAAGCCTCGAGGACATGGGTTGGAACTGAAAGAGTATGGCTTATATGGGTTGGTTTTAGTTTCTTCGTGAAGAGATGTACTGGTTCCATTCTTTTTCAGGAGATACAAGATTTTCTGTGAAGAGAGAAAGCTAGGGTGGGAGCTCAGAAACAAACAAAGAGAATGAGAGAGAGATGTTAATACATAAGAGTTATATAATTCACGTGATCTATTTTTTTATTAGTTCCACGAGAAGAAATTTTTTTTATGATCTATTAAAATTAATAAAAATATCTCCATTTAATAACTTAGAAGGAACAAACTTATAAAGAATATTTGAAAATTTAGGAACATAGCTGAAAAAATTGTAATTTAACCCTAATTTAATTCACACACAAAACTTGACAATATATATAAAATAGAAGCTTGAATTCAAAAAAGATCTTTTGAAGGGAAACCAACTGAGTTATGAACAAGTTTGCAATTATTTTAATTGCCGGCCAATTCAACGTCTATGGTGGTACAATTTTCAGTGCCCCACACACACATCACCTTAGTAAACAATTCCCAGCTGAGCTGTATCAGAGGGTGTTCTTGGATAGATAAATTTTGGGTATTTTAGCCATATATGACCTGGTGTAGACATATATGTCCTGCTTTCTCTTACAAGTCACCTTGTGTAGACATAGAGGTAGACATGTTTCTCTCTCTCTCTCTCTCTCTCTCTCTTTATATATATATATATATATATATATAAAAAGAGAGAGAGAGACATGTCCACCTAAATCTCTACACAAGGTGATTTGTGTCTTAAGAGAAAGCAGGACATAAATGTCTACATATACGGGTAAAAAAAATGAGGCTAGTGGGCTTGTGACCCAGCATGTTTGGAACACTATAATAACTATAATAAAAGGCCTAAAAATCTAAAATTAAATTAGATTAGTTTTAGTTTTCTCCGTTTAGATTTATTTTTTAGGCTACATTAAGACTCTAAATAATCACCATCAATCCTCTCTTATCACATGGAACCCGTGAACATCAAGAAAAATCATTTTGATAGCTAGAAATGGCATGAACGACACTTTTCTCTCTCATGACTAGAATTCGACGACCCTTCTCTCTACTCTCTCTCAGCAGAAACTGAAAAATAATACAAATGAACTTCTATACCAAAAGTAAAAATTTTAAATATAAAGGAACCTAAATTATATAAATTATGTTATTTTTAAATATTGAGGACCTAAGTATATTTGTCATAAAGTCTCTGGCACGTGCCAACATGTATGACACCTTTTTATATATATATTGGTCCCCCTTATTTCAATTCCACCCTTATCTAATAAATAAAAAATAATTGGCCTTTAATTAAGATCAAATTGTCTAAAATAAAACTTTGAGGACTAAAATAAATTATTAAAAATAAATAGTAGATTCACGATATTTTGTGAGTATGTGAACAATGCTTCTCTACACTAAAAACAAAACCCACACCTTTTAGATTTACTTATAATTTTATATATAGTATCATGATGATCAATTGAAAAAGCTTTGTCACACATGATATTATTTGCTCATAATCACTCCTTGTAGTATAATGATTATTCCCTAGCCTTAGTAAAGAGTAAGATTTCCAGGAAAAAAAAACATAAAGTGTTCTTAGATAAGTGGATTTGTTTTAGATTTATTATTCAAAGTTTCAATCTTCAATTATTTGAGTTAATTTTGATCGCAAAGATTTATAGTAAAATAAATTTTTTTTACCAACAGAATGGTAGTACAAATACCGACAGAAAAATTCGTCGGTAAATCTAAAGATTTTGGTAGTGATTTGTTTTAGACTTATTGTTCAGAATTTCAATCTTAAATCATTTAATTTAATTTTGATGGCTAAGATTTATAGCATGTAAGTTATGAGAGAAATGAAGGGAAAGAAGAGTAATATTATAAAAAAAAAAATTAAACCACTTTTCTTTGTTTGAAAGCTAAAACTAGAAATAGAAATAAATAAAGGACAGAAAAATAAATCCTCAACTTTCTTTTTTTATACAGAAAATTTTTATTTTCCTTGTTTCATAAAACAGAAAATTAAAGTAATACAAATAAATGGACAGAATTTCGCTCATAAAATCCTCTAAAAAATTGTATTAATTCATTTTCCATCAATATAGCTTAACAAACAAAACTTCATTTTCCCTCACTGTTCTTAAACTAAACAAAACTTCATTCCGTGATTAAGAGTATATTTGATATTGTATTCGTGATTATTTTTCAAAGTATTTTTTATTTAAAAATATATTAAAATTATTTTTTTATTTTTTAAAATTTATTTTTGATATCATTATATAAAATAATCTAAAAATATCTAAAAATAATAATTAAAAAATAATAATTTTTTTAATATATTTAAAAAATATTTTTAAAATACAAAAACAATCAAAATATAATTTTTCAAAACCCAGAAGAAACTTGTGGGAATAGTGTTTAAGTTTTCAATTAAAAACATGGACCGCCAAAGACCAATAGAAGTAGATCGAATCACACCCACTGCTTAAATTAATTTCTGTCGGCTTGTTGCTCATGCAAGATTCTGTTGACTTACACAATTCTTACAACCGTTCAGCCTAAAGATAATGTTGTCAACTGTACAGTCAGCAAATTAGAAAATGGATTCATGAAGCAGAGAGTGGCTTGCGTACATTGGGGAAGCTTGATCTGGACGTGTAATGACAAATTCAAATCCAAGAAAAAGACAAGCTAATAGAGTTTTCGAACAAAAAAAAATGTATAATTTTTAATCCAGTTGATGGACTGGGTTAAAATTTTTTCAGCATATTCTACACATCTAATTTTATAATGAAATATTGTTGAGTATTAAAAATATTGTTTCAGATTTTTTTTTCTACTTATTTTTGAATTTTTTTCTAGGTGGTCGATTTAAGTTGTCCATCTAAACAATTTGTATGTTATTTTTCATAAGAGATTATTCAAAAAAACAAATTAAGAATTATTGATATTTAGAATTTATTAAACTTAGAGTTTATGATTTGGTAAATTAACTAAATTGATTTAAGTAAATTTGAATTGATGGTTGTCTCAACATTAAAAAAAAAAAAAAATATCATCTTGGTTTTATTTTTTAAAGTCAAACTATATTCTTATAGTTAATTCAAGTTGTATCTGAAACTACAAAGTCAATCATGTTATATTTAGTTAATCCCTATATAATTTATTTTTTTTTAATAAAAAATACAACACTTAAATATTTTTTTTGATGTTCAATGAAAATTTAATCTAACCTAGTGTAGCATGAATAATTATTTAGTGAAATGATATAATGCATGCTTACGTGAAAGGCAATGGATGGTTATAAGTTAGGTCAAAATCATTTCAATTCAATATTGCAATTTTCAAACCAGATTATCTATCAAGTTATTCTTTATATATATAAATTTTCAAGTCTGAATTATTGTGAAAGAATTATTATAATGCTATTTATTGTTTCTCCATTAAAAATACGTTAAAATACTATTTTTATTTAATCTTTTCAAATATACATCGGATCCCTGGGCCATCACGGTGAAAATGGATAGCACAGATTGGGGGTCCTAAACCATTCAAATTTCTAACTTGTTGGTGGTTGCGACCAGATTTCAGGGTAGTCATACAGAACTTATGGTCTTCAGCTATAAACAATGTTTCTGGTTCGGACAGAATGGCGAAAGTTATTCTCTAGCTAGAAGGGGTCTGACACGTGAAGAGTCTGTGGAACACCTCCTCAGAGGCATTGGAAAATTTGGGCAAAATTCATAGACTAGTGGGGTTTATACTGGTGTTGTCCTTGAAGTCTATCATATTTTTCCAGCAATGGGAAGTTCTTGTTCGTGGGAAATCTCAGAGGAAAGTATGGTTCATGCTGTTTTTTTGCTATTGTTTGGTCACTATGGCTCATTCGTAATGATCTGATTTTTAAACAAAAAGAGACAAACTATGACTCCTTATTTCTCTTTGCCTAGATCTCCCATATAATGCCTTGGATATGCTTATTTCTGCTGATGGACTGATCTTAAGAATGTTAGGCCTATTATTACGTGGTCTCCTTCTGCTTCTCATGAGCTGAAATGGATCTTCAATTACTGGTGGTGTTCTTCGATATCGCAAGGGAGTGGTACAATATATGTTTTCTCTGTCAGTTGGGCTTAAAGAATCAAATAAAGTGAACTGCTTGTACTGATGAAAGCTTTGGAATTGACTCAGTGTATTTTTGGTGTATCTTCGATCATTTCTCATTGGATCGAGGACCTACATGACGATTTGGTTGAGCAGGATGAGATGATTGCGAAACTTTAGACTGATTATCAAAGTTCGAACTATAATCACTATCTCCTTTGTGTTCTACATTCATGCAGGAGTAGAACAACTAATCTTCATCATTTGAGAAGTTTGTTGCATTGATCTCTCCACTACCATATGTTTTTTCTTTGTGTCAACAGTTTCTTTCAGAATGAGAGGAATTTTTGTATTTGGTATATTTAAAGAAACAATCTTGAGTTTCAGGACTAGTTCTTTTGCAAATATGTTCTTCCTCTTTCTCTACTTCTACCTCTACGCTTGTTGTGATTTTGACTTTCATTTGTTCTTTCATATGTTTCTTTTCTAAAAAATAATCTTCCTCCTATTGATCTTGATGAAGTCTTGTTGCCTTCCTAGTAGAAAAATTTTCTTTGATTTGGAAAGGTTGCTCCATTGGTTGCTTGCTATATTGGTTTACTCTTTATTCATGTGCTTCAAGAGATCCCATCAATTCATTAATTGTAAGCCTTGACAAATCTTCTTTTTCTTCAATAACTATATGCTCAAATTTTTGTGGCAAACTTGTAAGAATCTTCTTTGTAACTCTTTTA
>Ga0325402_1006626_pt1 | contig 10963 bp, 9 predicted proteins | sample PopdelMetagenome_22_FD_207212 | JGI IMG/M metagenome (GOLD analysis project Ga0325402, IMG submission 207212) | Populus deltoides microbial communities from Bellville, Georgia, United States - Xylem-PdKOR-R3 | ecosystem: Host-associated > Plants > Phyllosphere > Stem > Wood/Secondary xylem...
ACATCTCCATGGTCCATCCCCTCGTTCTCTCTCTCTGTCTTCGTGTCTTTTCTGAGTATTGTCTCTCTTTTCTTTTCATCTTTCCTTCAACAGCCTCTCTATCGCTATAAAATAAAGAAAAAAATCAGTTTGTGTTTATAATTTTATTTAAAAGTTAGAAAAAAGAATAATAAATAGATTAGTAGAATAGATTTTGGGAATAATAACACGAACATAGTGCCTCCATTTCTAAGCAAAACCTACGACATAATAGACAACCGTTGATGGATTCAATGGTGTCATGGAGTAGCAACAAAAACAGTTTTGTGGTGTGGAATGTTCTAGGGTTTCAAAGAGATCTTTTGCCTAAGTACTTCAAGCACAAGAACTTCTCCAGCTTTGTCAGGCAATTGAATACTTGTGTGTGTGTGTGTGTGTGTGTGTATTTATTTTTATCTACATTACAATCCATTCAATTGGATGATTACTAGTTTTATTTATTAGATATGTAACTTAGTGGTTAGATTGGAAGGAAGTGGAAAGAAGGATGGGTCTATATAGATTATTGGATTACTCTATTGCTGATGAGTTTGAATTAAAATTGAAAGCTGATGCTGCTACTTTACTTCTTACTGCCAAATTTAGGTTTGAATGGGAGAGAATTCATTCCATGAAATTAGTTACTAATTTTGGTTGAATGGTTTTCTAAATCAGGTTCAAGTTAAATTAGCAACCTATGCATGCACAATGAAAACTACTCTTTTTTACACAGGTTTTTGGTATATGCCACCAGTGTTAGTCATTCAAAGTTTTCATTCTTTGTTTATTTGCATGGTAATGGTTAATGGTACAAGGAAGTGAGTTTAGCATGTGGATTTACTTTATTTCAGCTAGGCTACTTATTAGGTATTTAGTAATTCTATTCTAATCCATTCAACTGGATTATTACCAATCAGTAAGGGGTTGACTGGATTTTGAATGTTTGCAAGATTATTTATTATTAACCAGTTTTATTCGAGGTGCTCTTCATGTATATCTGGATGAAGCAATCAATATTATTGTTGTTGTTGTTGTAATCATAAATTTTTGTGAAAACCATTACTTGAATTTCTTTTCTTTTTGACAATGATCATATTAAAAAAAAAAAAGCTTAATGATCATATGTTATTAATGTTATATGCATGCCCTGTATCATATTGTGGCTTGCATGCTTTTCTCCACTAAACCTTATTGAATCCTATTCAGAGATAGTGATTATTTTCTAACCATCTGTTGATTTTAATGTTTTTCTTGGAATCATAAGTTGGGGTATTAGGCACGATTAGCTAGAGATCAACTTTGGAGTTGCCGATGAAAGTGGTTAAGGAATATGAAATCAGTTTTGATGAGACTTACGTGTTTTTAAAAGGTAATCTGAAATGAGTAGTAGTTATTCATGGAGTCTAATGAATTCTATGGAGTTTCAAGGAAATCTCTAGCTGTATCTTTTAAGTTTATCGTAAGCATTTGGTATTCCCTCTTCCCTTACTTTGTGTGTTCGTACATGTTTATGTGTAGAGTTTGCTAGACTTACAAATCAAAGATACGCGTTTGTTGACTTAAAGAGGGAGAGTATGATTTGGATATATTCTCATATTGAAGATATGATTTTGTTGGACTTCGAATAAATCCATAATGATGTTATGGAGCTTGACATGGAACACATTGCTTTTTCAACAGTGATGGTGCAGTGGATAAAGTAGATGTGGGTTTAATGGATTTAAAAAACTCAATGATATTTGCAGCCGTGCTTAGGGAAACTGGAGTTACTGGTTCAATAGTAGCGAGTTGTTTCACTACTTTCCTGCTTGGTTTTCAGTGAGCAGTAGGTTTGTTCACATATTTTTTTGGGAGTAGCTAGCTATTTTATCTATATTTTCATCTTTGGACATCTCTTTTCTAATGCATCTTCTTTAGGTAAAAAATTAAACAAAGAAAAAGAAAAAGATGAGTGTGGATCTTATTGACTTATTCAACATGTTAGCATTCATTCCCAGTTATTTGTGGATAACTCATGCTAAATTTGATAACTCAACATATAGGATGACTGATTCCGTTCCTAAATCCATTCTTTGGCCATTTTGACTACTTAAGCCTACTTCATTTTAGGCTTCTTCTTTTGCTGTTCCGATTATATATTTTGCTGTCATCCATTTTTTACCAGAGAACCTTATAAGAATCTTTTGTTGCTTCATTTCTCGCTCTCTCTCTCTCTCCCTTGTGTAAAGGATTTTTGTTTATAGCATTTTGATCTTTTGGTTTTGAATGACTTAGAATTGACTGAATGTTGTCAAATTGTCTTTTGTTGTCAAGAAACACATTAGGCGTTGTGTATATTAACGCATGTGCTAAAACATTGTAGGTCAACTTACAACTTAATTGGGTATGCATGACCAGCGCTGGTCTTGGCAAAAACATGGTTTGTCGATAATTGTGTTGGTATTATGAGTTAACAGAGATAACTTCTATTTTAGCCAGTTTAATCTTCTGACCGTGATTTGTAAGTTCTCTGTGAAATCACCTGATAATTAACTTTTGTTTTTGAATTTTAATGTGTATGCATATTATTGTTAGGGAAAACCTATCAGTGTACCCTTATATATTATGCATATCTCAACTGTGCCCTTGTACAAAATGATCAAACAATAGTGATCTTTAGTGATGCAGGACAACCTAGGGACTGTTCAGAATCTAACTTAATGCTGTGAATTGATGCTGAAATATGAGGAAGAATATATATTGATTATAGGAGTCACTCCTAGGGTTCTTAAGGGTCACCATATCTAGGAGGAGATTGAGTCATGCAATCAAAGCAAAATTGATGGGATTGTTATTCATAAAGTATAATTAAAATATTGAAAGCCTACATAACCTTTATATAGAGATGCTAGTACTCCTAGTTAAACAGGGACTTATTTTCCTATATAAAAAATCTATTTGGAATAGGAAAAACCTATTAAAGCTAATTACTTTAGAACTAATAGAATGCTAAATATAAAACCAGACCTAGACCATTTTCCCAGAATATCCAGAAAATCTATAAATTACAGAAATACCCTTGTCTATAAAAAGTTATCAATCTTGCTTCTTTTATTGTCAGCATTATCTAGTTTATCCATTTTCTCTAATATGCCCACTTTTCAATTTTTTCCATCAAAATTTTCTTATTTAGAACCCTTTTTTTTCCTTGCATACTTTTGAAAGGGCATTTAAGACAATTCATAACTAAATTGTCATGCATTAATGGATGTGACTGTTAATTTCGACGACGGATGTGCATGTTAGAGAGTATGGATAAACTAAAGGTTACGGTTGATTGTTTAATTTTTTATGCAAGGGTATCATTGAGAAAACATGTATTAAGAGTGTATTCCCTTATTGTTTAAGCTGTTTTTGTGTGTGTGTGTATGTGTGTGGTAGGATTCATTCAATTGGAGTTGTATTTAGTAAATTTTAACTTAAGTTTAGCTCTAGATTTTAGTTTTCTTTAGGTCATAATTATTAGGATTGGAGAGTGTATAATTAATTATGCATGGTTGTTTACATAAAAACAGCGGATTACCAAATATTTGTGATTTTATAGTTACTATAGATCCACTTGGTCAGGTGGTATTAAATGATATGTTACTATAACGTGAGTTTTAAACTTGCCATGGATCTTTTTTTTCTTTGTCTCCATCTCTCTCAAATTTTAGAGAAAACATATTATGAGATATTAGATACCAGATCAGCTAGATAGTTATTATAAAAAGATCATAAAAGGTGACTGCATTTTCATAGATCAATTCACTTAAACTTTGGAAAGTTGCTGCATAAAAAGTTAAAAGTTCCTGTGTATTCTTTGGATGTGAATGTGTGGGTATTATCTTTTTTCATTTGTTAGAGTTGTTTTCTAAGATTATTTAGAGATGGATGAAGGAAGTTGGAAAGATGAGAGGAAAAAGAAAGAAGAAAAAGAAGACAAGGAAAGAAACATTGTGAGATAAAACAAGTTGATTCATTCTCACTAGCTTATATCACACACATATATAAGAAAAGAGTTTAAAATTACTTTACTACCCTTGACTCTACACTATAAATAATAATTGCTCCTAATAACATCTCCCCTCAAGATCAGGCATATATATCTCTCATGTCCATCTTAAAAGTACTAGTGTGAAACACCCTATTGTTGAAACTTTTAGTAAACACACCAACTTTTTCAATTTTTACAAGTGGAATACAAATAGTCTTCTTATTTAACTTCTCCTAAATAAAGTTCCTTGAACCTCAATATGCTTTGTTCAATTATGTTAAACTGGATTATGGGCAATTTTGATAGCTTTTATGTTATCACAAAACAATGATAAAGGTCCACTAACAGTTATTCCCATCTCATGCATTAGATTCTTAGCTACAAAAGTTCACACTCCATGTGCCATTGCTCAATACTTTGCTTCAACACATAACCGAGCCACTACTAGTTGTTTTTTATTCCTCCATAAGACTAGATTACTACCAATAAAAGAACAATATCCAAATATGGATCTCCTATCACCTGATGATCTAGCCCAATCAACATCGGTAAAGGCTTCTACCTTCAAGTGTTATAGGAGAATTAACAACCTTTATCAAGAGCAAACTTTAGATATCTAAGGATGGGATAAATAACATCAAGGTGGGATGTGCAAGGATCATGCATAAACTAGCTGATAACACCAATTGAATAAGTTATATTAGGTCGGATATGTGATAAATATATAAGCCTACAAACTAGCTTTTTATATCTTCATTTTTCAACTACTTCACCTTTACAATCAACAAGGTGATGATTCACTTCTATAGGGGAATTGGCTAGCCAACACGCTAACATCCTTGTTTCAACTAATAGATCAAGAATATACTTCATTTGAGAATGAAGATGGCTTGGCCTTGCAACTTCAATTTCTAGAAAGTATCGTAACCTTTCAAGGCCTTTGATTTCAAATTCTTTGGCAAGATACTTTTTCAACATATAAACCTCCATGTGAACATTTTATGTCATCAGTATATACAATGAGAATTGTAGTCTTGCCTTGGTAATGTTTGATGAATATAGTGTGATCTTTATTTCTTTATTTGTATCCGAATCTAACAACCACATCATTGAATCTATTAAACCACGTGTTGGGAGATTTCTTAAGGCCATATAAAGTTTTTCACAACTTACACACCTTGCCCTTTGTCTTTTTATAAGAGAAACCTGAAGTAATTTTCATATACACCTTTTCCTCTAAATTTCTATGTAGAAAAGAAATAACCTGATTGAGTTAATTTTTTGCAACAGATGCAAACATTTCTTGATAGTCAATTTCATAAGTTTGGATATATCCTTTTAACAACTAGCCTTGTCTTACACCAATCAAAACTTCCATCCAGCTTCTGCATAACACAAAAAAACCATTTGCAACATACTACTCTCTTTCTAGTAGGAAGAGTAGTGAGCTCCTATATTTCATTTTTCAACAAAGCTCTCATTTCCTTTGCCATAACTTCTTTCCACCTGGTATTTTTAATAATTTCCATCCAATCCTTGAAAATAGAAGATAAGGAAGATACAAAAGCTCTATATGAAGGTAACAAGAGATCATATGACAAAAAATTAGATAAAGAATGTTTGGTACAATTTCAAACTCTTTTTTTAAGAGCTCTATGAAGATCATCAATAGAAGGAATAATATTTTTAGTGACAGAGTTAGGAAACTTACTGTTCGGAGTTTGGTGTAAGGGTGAATTTGAATATGGTTCTTGGCTAGGTAGAGTAGATTCATTGACTTCTTTCAGTTTTTTCATGTGAGTGTACACCTGCCAAACCTTCTTCTTTTGTCCTTTCTAGTTTCCCCATCATCTTTATGAACCATTTCTTTCCTTCCTTCTGGTTCCTCATCACTTCTACATTTCTCCACATTTCTCCATTTTTGCTGGATTTTCATCTCCTTACTCTCTCTTCCCTTGATTTGTTCCATCCAATTTTAGTCCATAACTAAATAGAGTAAGTGATGCCAAAAACACACTCACTCCCGTTGATCTCTTATTTGAGGTGAGTTGACTAAATATGACTCATTTTCATGAAATGTTACATCCATGCTAACAAATATTTTTATACTTGGAGGATGATAACATTTATAATCTGTTTGAGGAGTAGAGTATTCAATGAAAACATATTTCAATGCTCATGGATCTAACTTTCCAACATCTTGTCAATGATCTCGAACAAAGGAAACACACCAAAAGGTTTTTTCCGGGACAATATAGGAACAAGTTCCTTGTAGGAAATCCATTGGAGTTATGAACTTAAGAACTCTCAGTGGAATCCTATTAATGAGATATGTTCTTGTAAGAACTGCATCTCCCCTAATAGGTTTTGGGAAATTCCTTGTGAACATGAGAGATCTGTAAACATCTAATCAGTATTTGTTCTTTCATTTAGCTACACCATTCTGATTTGATGTATTTACACTAGTCTGATGGAGAATACCATGTTCCAACATATAGCTTTGAAAACCTCCATCCATGTACTCACTATCACTTTTCAAGAACTGAACTTTAGTATTAAACATTTGTAGAGATCATGTTATGAAATCTTGTAAAGTTGAAAACACTTCATTTTTATTTTGAATCAAATAAATCTAAGTAGTATGACTATAAGAATCAATAAAAGTAACAAAGCACCTACAACCAGATAAGGAAACAATTGGGCCAGGACCCTAAACATTTGAGTGAATTACCATAAAAAGTTTTATTAATTCTATTATTAGTTGAGGAATAAGCAACACAATTATGCTTAAAAAATTCACACGCGTCTCAAGATAAAATTTTTGCAATACATTGATGCTGCAAAAAGCTTTGTTAGAGCTACATAAGATAGATGCTCCAATTGATTATGCCACAAAGGTAATTCTTGATTAACATCTGTAGAAATGATCACCAGCCCATATTTGAACTTGTGTTTTCTGAACTAACAAATATAAGCTATCTTCCACCCTATCATAGCCAATCACCTTTATTTTTGTTTTCAGGTCCTTAAACACACAATAAGTAGAGTAGAATGAGAATTTACACTTTAAATCTTTAATTATCTTACTAGTAGATAGAAGATTAGAAGAGAACCTAAGAACATGAAGGATTGTGGTTAAAAATAAAATGGTACATTGGATTGAAACTTTACTAGAAATGGAGGCTAGGGAATCATCAGCTATACAAACTTTATCCTTACTTGAAAAACAATTGTAAGATGAATTTTTTTTGAAGACCGAGTCACGTGATCATTGGCTCATGAATTTATCACCTAAGTTGAAGTGTTTGATTGACCATCAGGAATTGGAGTCCTAGTTATCTTTGACACAAATGCTTGTGATTTAGGAAAACCTATTCTTTTCCCACCTCGTCCTCTTGAAGGATGTTCATGTAACTACTAGCTTGTCTTCCTAGTATGTTTGGTTCATCTATAATAATCACACCTTAATTGTTCTTTGTCTGCTAACATTGGTTCACTAAGACGTGTGAACCCCTCACTAAATGTTTTTTTATTGGAGTTACCTATCATGGCTAACCTCTCATGAGTAATAAGATGCAATAATGCATTTCTCCTACTTTTCTCTTGCTGAACACGAGAATATGTTTGTCTCAAGAAAGGGAAAGGCTCTCTCTCTAGAACCTGAACTCTAATATGGTTATATTCAATGTTTAACCCGGCTAAGAAGTCATAGACACGTTCCTTGTCAATTAGTTTTTGAAACTTTACTGCATCACTTTGACAATTTGCCTAGAAATCCTATTAGAAGTATGACTCCCGCCACAAAGTACTCGGTTCCGCAAAGTATTGGGCTTTAAACTTATCATGTTGTTTGGTTTCACAAACCTTTTTCCGTTGCTCACAAACTTGTGCATCATTACCCAATCGTGAGTACATTGTGCTAGTATCATTCAAGATTTTTAAAGTAGAATCTAATAGAAGATACCACAAACAATCAAAGTTTGCACAAAGTTGATAAGGCATGACATGAGTAGAGAGTTTTTTTATTCCATTATTCAATTAGTTAGTCACTAGCTATTGTTCTCTCTTTTTCTTATGTGATGTACCCATATAGTCCACATGCCTTGATAAACAACATACAAAATCAGGACTAAGCTATATAATTATTTTCATCTTGTTTGATAGGGCTGATTTAATGGGTAAAATTCTCATTCACAACTTCAACCCAACTCTTACTACTATAATTGGAGGGGAGACTGGTTTTAACAGCTGAGCTCTTCTCTATCATATTCACAACACTACAAAGGACTGCATATCTAATCACCACAAGACCAATAAACTAATAACCACCTTTTTTATTTATGAAATTGACAGCTCAAACAACAACAATGATTTGTGAGATGTTAGGGCTTTTGTTCACGGAGTCAAGTTGACCTCAACATGTTATTGCTAATATCAACAAAAACAACATTGATGCTTGAACACACTAGATTTATTTGTTGTGCTTTGATACCAAGTTATTTTCAAAGATTATTTAGAGATAGAGGAAGGAAGTTGGAAAGATGAGCGAAAGAAAAAAGAAGAAAAAGAAGAAACAAATGTTGTGATATGAAGTGACTGTTCATTTATTCTTTCACTATCTTACATATCACACACACATGCGTGTTTATATAAATTGTCATAACTCAATTTTTGACCTTTTATTTTAATTAATTTATTTACTGAAAAAATGATGAAAAAATTATGAAAAACAAGTAAAAATAAAATAATAGAAGAATGAATTAAAATTTGGGTTAAGGGCAACAAGATTGGAAGTTTAAAGATTTAATTAATTTTTTACTAATTTAATTAATCAAGTCAAGGGTTTAATTGGAGAATTGATAAGTTTTGAGACTTGATTAAAGCTTGAAATTGATTTAATTAATCCAATCAAGGGTTTGATTGGAGAATTGACAAGTTTTGAGACTTAATTAAGCTTGGAACTAGTTTAATTAAACAAATCAAGAGCTTAATTGGAGAATTGATAAGTTTTAGACTTAATTGAACTTGGAATTAATTTATTCAGGGACTTAATTGAATAACTATCAAAGTATAAGGTTGATTCTGGTCAAATTTGCAAGAAATTAAAACCTAAGGACCAATGTGTAAATGGCGCTGAGATGCAGGGTTTCAATTGCAATTTACCCAAGGACTGGACCGCAAAAAGTCAAAATGTCAAGGATCAAAATGCAAATGGCCATTAATATTAACACTGTTCATCTTCTTCACCCGAAAAAAGAAGAAAACGGATGCCTTTATTGCATTAAAATCCATGCGACTGCATGACATTCTTTGGTTATAAAAACCAGAGAAGGAGAACCGACAGGAGGAGAAGAAGAAAGGGCAGAACCGAGGGGGCAATAGGGAGCATGAACGAAAACAAAGAGGGGACCTAAAAACAGAGAAATAGGGAGAGAGCAAAAGGACAGCAGGCCTGTTTTGCCTTTGTTCTCAAAACGCAAGTGAAGTGCAGGGAAATTGCAAGCTTTAGTCAGCCTAATTATTCATCTCCAGCTACACACTCCAAACCATCAGAAGAGAGAACTGAGAAAAACAAGAGAAAAGGCGGAAAAAACCCAGGAGACAGAGGACGGGAAGAAACACGAAAAAAAAGGCCAGAGGTTGGTTAGAGAGAGGAAGGATGGAGAGAAAGAGAACCAAGGGAAAATTTTGGTCCATCAACCAGCAGCACCTCGTGCTTTTACCACCATTGTCTTCATCTTGAACGGAGAAGACTGGACAAAGAACTAGAAAAGGAAAGAGCAAAACCGAAGAGAGGGAGAAGAAAAAAGAAGGAGAGAACCGGGACCAAACACGAATAAACAGAGGAAGAATGCAGAAAAAGACAGGGGAACTGGAGAAGACAGAAACAAAGAGAAGCGTTGGCCAGCCAACACATAAGCACCAGTCTTGTCTCGGGTTGCACCACCTCTTGAACAGACGAACACAAAGAAAAACAGAGAGCACAGACGAGGAGAGAGCAAACACGGTAGAGAGAGAGAGATCAGAGAAGATGAAGGAACCCATAAAAGTAAAGAAAAAGAGAGCAGAGAGAAGGAAGACTAGAGGAACACCAAGAGGAAAACAGAGGAGGAGAAAATAGCATCAGCCGGCCAGCCCTCCATCACGTCTCCGTCTCCCTGCTTCCAAGTAAGTCTCTCCAGCTTTGCAAGATAATTCACCCACACTGTACACTTGTAAATTTAATTACATTGTTGCTGTAGCAAGCGTGCGTCACGCACGCTTGCGGGTAAAACTGCCCAGGTCACTGGCTTGGGCCAGTGACCGGGCTGAGCTCGCTGGGTCCAGCCCAGCCAAAAAAAAATAGAAAGTGTAAAAATAAAAATTTTGCATGTCTTAAGAAAAATGTATTTTTGTCAATTTATTCACTGATATCAGGATCAGGAATAAAAAAAATATACTGATTTTTTTTTTCACAGCTACGAATTTTTACCAACGCTAGAGTTGGAATTATTCGGGATGGAATATTCACTGGCGCTAGAGTCAAGAAATTTATAAGCAAATCATCATAGCATAAACTAATAAACGTTTAACAATTTAAGAAAAAATCAGCAATGCAGTTTGCCTCAGACAGAATGTTTAAGAGGTGATAATATCTTCCTTTTTATATAACGAGTCTCGTACTATAGAATCTCTGTTGACCAGTTAGGGTTCCTAGTGACCATAATACTAGACGGCGACTCCTTGAACAACACAATTTCCTCTAAAAGAACAAGATACCATAAATTTGTTCTTTTTTCATAATCGAGATTATTTTTTAGGATCGCCGCGATGTCGGGTGTGACATAAATAACAAGAGTATGACTCTACAATATAACAATAATTGCTCCTAACAATAGTTAGCTACTCATTCTCTTAAACTTTTCAAGCATGCACATGTATCACTTAAGA
>Ga0325402_1006627_pt1 | contig 10963 bp, 5 predicted proteins | sample PopdelMetagenome_22_FD_207212 | JGI IMG/M metagenome (GOLD analysis project Ga0325402, IMG submission 207212) | Populus deltoides microbial communities from Bellville, Georgia, United States - Xylem-PdKOR-R3 | ecosystem: Host-associated > Plants > Phyllosphere > Stem > Wood/Secondary xylem...
TTGCACAATTTTTATAATAAGAGTTTTAATGTGTCAAAATGTGTATCCTCTTTTTATATAAACTCAATTCCTATCCAAATCCTTTTTCAACTCAAATTTCCATCCAAGACATTTAATTCTCAAAAGCGTGTTTGTAAATGTAGTTGCGGTTATTTTTCAAAGTATTTTTCATATCGAAATGCATTAAAATAATATTTTTTTTATTTTTAAAAAATTATTTTTAAAATCAGCACATCAAAACGATTCAAAACAAAAAAAATTAATTCTTAATAAAAAAAATATTTGAATTTTTAGGGAATGCAGTTTGCACCGTGTTTCCAAACAGAATCTAATTGGTAACATTATGTCTTACATAATAATTTTTGACTTTGAATTATAACTTAAAAATCATTTTTAATAACTTCTGTTAGATATATAGTTAAGTTAAAAGTATATTTGGAAAAAAATATATGCAAAACAACTTTTTTTAATGGAGGTATTATAAGTTTAGATCAATAATTAAAAAATAAAAAATTTAGCTTTTGGTTAAAGAGAAATTTCGACTTAATTTTATAATTTTTTATTAAAGTCAAAAGTTATGTTTATATCCTTCTTATGCATCAAAAGTAAAAAAGAAATATATCTATGCCATTGAAATACGTTTTATATGACATTTTTTATTTTTACTTTTTCTAATTTATGGTTATTTCAATCTTCTTGGGATGTTCCAAGTTTTCTACTTTCTTTTTAATTTTTTATCCTCTTTTTAAATTTTTTATTATTTGTTTACCTTTTTCAAGATTAATTAATTACGAAAACAAGATGGTAAAAGATTAGATTACAAGTAATAGAGACTCACCACACAAAGACTCAACATTTTTTTGTAATTAATTATTTTAAAAAGTTGAATTAATGGAGATTATCCAGGTATGCATTAGATTTTATTAATTATTATCTCCAACCAAACCCCACAAATTGCATATATTTTTTATTTAAAAATATATTAAAATAATATTTTTTATATTTTTAAAATTTAATTTTAATATTATCACATCAAAACGATCTAAAACAATTAATTTAAAATAAAGCAAAAAAAATAAAAAAAATTATTTTTCTTCAAAAATATTTTTAAAATACAAAAATAACAAACTTTAAATAAATAAAAATACTTGTTAATATAATGAAGATTACCGATTAAAATTCCTTGTTTCATACCACGAATTATGTGGATTTTTTAGGAGAAAAAAATTGTTCACTCCCTTGTTGTAAGATTAAACTACAATAATCTCTCTATTTCACTATCTATTTCACTAAAATTTATTTTTAATATAAATAAATAAAAATAATTCAAAAATATTAAAAAAATATAAATTTTAACAAAAAAAAAAAAATGTTCAACCTCCATTCTTCATCTATCTTCTTTTCCTTTTTCTTTACTTTGTCGGTGAGGAAAAGTTGAGGTCGGTTTCCAGGAAGGAATGTTTATGGTTTTAAAATATCAGTCATTATCGATGTAGAGCTCTATCTTGTGTTAAACGCTAGCTGGGTGTATAAATTGGTCAAAAAGTAGGATGTCCCACCGGCCAAAAGGAGTTAAAGCGTCGTACACGGGGATGCTTGACTTGCTGTGTGCCCTTTTGATTTTTGAACACAGCCAAGCAGTGATTTCCTGGTGATTTCCTTGTGGATGCTGGTGGTCTTCCGGAATCTTTTTCCAGAAAACCCTTGCTAGACCATGATTAAAGTTTCCACTGAAGAATTTACTACTTTTCTCTTAACAGATGAAGCTATCACACTTTGTCCATTGTCATTGACAACCACATCATTTTTCTTCCACAGTAATCTAGATAAGTCTTCTATGGTCTTCACTCTGTGAACTATACATGTCAGAAACCTGAGCTGAGGGCCACAGTGAGTAATTAATGATCTGAATACGAGTCATCAAGCAATATTAATAATGAAGTCTGACACACCACTCCTCAATCCTCTTTTCACACCTGTTTGATAGAGGTCTATATCAGTAGAAATTAGACTTTAGGTGATAATTTCCAGTGTAGAAATGCAGATGCATAAGATCTTAACTGTCTGAACCTTGACAGGTAATTTGAAATATACATGACATGACATGACACGACACCTTTCTTTGGACAGAAGTTTCTTACCATAGTCTATTTTGGTTTCATTCACAATGAACATAAAGTTAATAAGAGGAGTACAAACCATATGGTGCAAGTGTTTGGCGTTGTCATAATTGTCTATTCTCAGGTGATGATGTACCTATCCGGTAAATATAGATAAATCCTTGTTTTTTTTAATGAAAAAAAAATAAAAGTCACCCTTTAGTATTTTAATCATTAAAAATTCTAAATGATTTCAAAAATTGGTATAGGACTGATTGTGTAAAAAGAATATATTAGCACCCCAAATACGTCCTATTTAAAATAAACTACATTATTTTATTATCTAATATATATTATGATTTTATCGTATTTTTTAATTATTAATCTGTTTACGGTTTAAAAAAAGTCATCATCAGTAAAGAGATTCTTATCTTATCGGGTAAAATCTAACTATTCTAACGTCAACAAAAGAAACTAATGTTAATAGTGGGAGTACGTCTTACATGTAACTTTATAATCTCAGATATTAAAAAAATCAAAATAATTTTTTTTGAAATTTTTTAAATATTGGCCTAGTTTTCATGACTTTAATAAACTGTTTATTACAGCCAAAATACACGCTAAAACATTTTAACAAAACAAAAAATTTGAAAATATAGTCCGGAATCATTTAAAGTTTGATTTTTAATTAAAGAATTTATTTGAAAATATATTAACATAATATTTTTATTTTTTAAAAAAATTTATTTTTAATATCAATAAAATAAAAATACTAAAAAATATATAAATTTTAACAAAAAAAACAAAAAACAAAAAACAAAAAAAACAATTTCAACCTCAATTCAAAACGATTATCTTCTTTTCCTTTGTCTTTACTTTGTTGGTGAGGAAAAGTTGAGGTCGGTTTCCAGGAAGGAATGTTTATGGTTTAACAGCGTACTAATTATTATTTTTTGTGTAGATAATAGCAATCATTTTCTTATCTCCCGTATCATATCTTAAATAATTGATGAGAAAGTGGCATGCCAATTTCTTATGAATTATTGATGTAGAGCTCTATCTTGTGTTAAACGCTGGCTGGGTGTATAAATTAGTCGAAAAGTAGGATGTCCCACCGGCAAAAAGGAGTTAAAGCGTCGTGTACGCGGATGCTTTACTTTCTGTGTCCCCTTTTGATTTTTGAACACAGCCAAGCAGTGATTTCCTGGTGATTTTCTTTTCTGCTTGAAAGAAAGATCCTGAATGGCCAAATGTTCTTGATGGTAATCATTCGGTTGGTTCTAAATCTGAGTATGGCAACCTGCATTTTCATGTATGATGACATTCTGTTTCAATTTGCTGCTGCATTGTTGTTAATTATATCAACAGGTAATGTGTCATGTTTAGTTCTTCATACTAGACCTGAAATGTTGAAATAAAACCATGGCCTGATCTTTTGAAAAAAAATCCACAACAACTTTTGAAATGTTCTTCATACTAGACGTTAAGATGAACTTGCCATCAGTCTGTTCGAAGCTGTTGTGGATTGAATCACCAAATTTATTGTGGAAACATCTTCCATACAAGTGAATGGTGTTTTAGTTTTTCACTGAAAAACTTGTGGAGATGATGGCTTCTATTCTTAGCTCATTCCTTTGTTAAAATCAGTATACGGAACTGATGCTTTGCAGGTAGCAGAGAGGAGCATATTGTTCTTGCGGAACAATTCTCCCATTGGGAACTTGATCATTCAAAATCAGTTCTTATTTGTTTTCCATTTTTCCTAAGCAGCAAGAAAGAGACGAATTCCTAGTATTAAAATAGATTTAATGCTGCCACCTAACTGCTTAGAGAGAGAGAGAGAGAAGAACACTTATTTATACTTCGGCCAAAAGCATAACATAGATATTATTTTTGTTAAAGCAAGCAAGGGAGAGAAATAAACGATGTAAACCTTGATGATTATCTAATAACATCTCACCAAACTCATTCAACATCTTATTTTTCACTGACACAATCATCACCGCTATTTATTTAGCTTAACCATGCTTCATTTCCCAAATTCCATCGCTTTCCAAAGGTTTTGGAGCCCTCGGGAGATCAAAGATATGGAAGGACGGCTTTGTGGATTCTATTCTGTGCACATCATTCCTGCATCGATCACATGAACACAGCATTGCTTTAGCTTCTCTAAAGCACCACTTGAATGTGCCTCTCGCTTCAATGACATGTCTACCACATCCAAAATATGATGAGGGGTTGCGGCACCCACCCACTTCCTTAGATCAAGCCCGTCTGTGAACATTTCTCCTGTTGGTCTTTGCCTTGTTATCAATTCCAGCAGCATGATACCGAAGCTGTATACGTCTCCTCTAACTGATACTTCATTACTCTGTCCATATTCTGTTTACAAGCAACAAAGCACTGTTAGCAAAATGAAAAAAGAAAATAATCATTTTGGTCAAATGATATTAATCGACTGCAAGGTGAATGAAATATCCAGACTAGTTTACACATGCGATCTTTCATGCCGAAAAATTTAGAGGAAGGTTTTTAAACCTTCCCATACTTGAAACTTCTCCTGATAATCAATTATAGGACAGGTTGAGATTCTTCATCACTGAGTCATTGGCTAGCCAGATTGGAATGCTGCCTGTTAATTGATTAAAAGCCAAATCCAGTACTTTTAAATATGCAATTTGTTTCAATGACTCTGGAATTGTACCTTCAATCATGTTCTTGGATAGGTTCAAGGACTCCAAAGCCGTACAACTACCAACTGAACTTTGGTATAATGCCAGAAAATCTGTACACTGATAAGTCAATAGCTTGTAGAGATACCAGATTTCCAATAGTTGCAGGTATTCCCCCGTCTAGATTGTTATTTGAAAGGTTGAGGGAGAGCCCCAAGTTAGCAAAAACTCCAATTTCTGATGGAAGAGGCCCCTGCAAGCTGTTAAAATATAAATCCAGCTGCATCATGAGAGAGCACTGGCTGAGTTTGATGGGAATATTTCCTGCTAAGCTGTTCTGTGATAGGTAAAGGTATCTCAACTGTGAGAGGTTATGGAATTATTGGCAAGATCAAGTAAGCCAAGGTTTTCCATCTGCCCTATTTCATCTGCAATGGAACCTTGCGGCTTGTTTCTCCCCAAACATAGTCTTTGCAACAGCTTCAGCTTTCCAAAAGTTGCTGGAATTGTCCCGTCCAAGTGATTGTACCACAGTTGTAGGTCACGAGGCCACTCAAGTTTCCAGTACTATCTGGAATCTTTCCTCTTATACGGTTACTCAAAAGATTGAAATAGTAGAGGTCTTTTGAAAGATTTCCAATGGAAGCAGGTAAACTCCCAGAAAAAAAACATGAGCCCAAGTGCAGTTTCTTCAGAAATGAACAGTTTGTGAGAGCAGTAAGAAAACTAAGAGAAGAATTGCTAACCAGGTTGTTGCTATGGAGGTAAAGGATTTCAAGGTTCAACTTCCCCAGTTCCTCAGGAACTTCACCCTCTAAGTAATTGACACTCAAATCAAGCAGAGTTATTTGTGAAAGATTTGAGAATGTCGCTGGAATCCTACCAGAAATATTGTTGTTTATAAAATACAACTTCTGCAAGTTTTGGAGCTTGTTCCCCATTTCTGAAGGGATTTCCCCTGATAATCAATTCTCAATCAATTAAATTGCTCGCAATGCAGTGCAATTACTTAGTGATGCAGGTATTGTTCCCTCAAGAAAGTTCAGGTGCAAAAACAAAATCTCAAGCCTGCTCAAAGCTCCAAGCTCCACAGGGATTTGCCCAGTATAGTAGTTCACAGCCAGTTCTAGTTGTGTCAATTCTGTCAGGTTTGACAAAAAGGCCGGAATGACCCCAGTGAGGTTGTTTTCAGAGAGAGCAAAAAAGCTCCACAGGGGTTTGCACTTTTGCTGCATTTTTACCAAGACTTGTAAGGTAATCTTAACTTAATATGTAAAGGATGGCATGATGAATTATTCAAACCACGTACTCTAGCAGAGCGCATTAAATTCCTGCAAGTGGATGCTTTTTTCCTACCTTCTTGGCGATGATAATTAGGTGAAGTTATCATACTTTGTCCATTGTCATTGACAACCACATCATTTTTCTTGCACAGTGATCTAGATAAGTATTCTATGGTCTTCACTCTATGAAATATATATGTCAGAAACCTGAGCAGAGGACCACAGTGAGTAATTAATGATCTGAATACGAGTCATCAAGCAATAATAATAATAAAGTCTGATACACCACCACTCAATCCTCTAATATAGGTCTTTATCAGTAGATATTAGACTTTATGTGATAATTTCCAGTGTAGAAATGCAGATGCATAAGATTTTAACTGTCTGAACCTTGACAGGTAATTTGAAATATACATGACATGACACCTTTCTTTGGACAGAAGATTCTTACCATATTCATGAAAACAGAGTTTTTATACTGTACTTTGGTTTCATTCACAATGAACATAAAGTTAATAAGAGGAGTACAAACCATACATCCCCGAAAGAACAAAATCATGAAACTTTGACATGCCTGAACTGCAAATATACCATACAAATCCTTCATGTCACTCAAGGAAGCAGGGGACACATCATTCAGAGAACTTAAAGGATACATAATTCAAGGAGTTGAGATGTACAATTGAATGATATCAGAAAATCTCACATATTGAGTGTTGAGTTTTGAGTCCTGAGCAGAGCACAAAATCTGAAAGTGAAAATGTCAAAACGAATGTACTGGGTGTTTCAATATCAAAACCAATCAACATGTATGCTTGAAGTCTCTGGTTGCTTCCTTGGCTTCTGGAATCGATTGTTCTCGAACCTCTTCTCTTTTAGTTTATAGTTAATACTAGATAATTGTCCATGCTACACTGCTGATCAGATCAAAACTAAAAAACTCAATTTTCAATCAATTTAATATTTTAAAATAAAATAAAAAAATTAACAAAAAAAATGAAAAAACCACTCAAGTCAACCTAGGTTAACAAACCAACCCGTGACTCGAGTCATGAGATTGGAATATCTTCATAGAAAGTAAACCAAAATAAATTATAAAGTCTAATTTCCAATTAACCCAATATTAATGGATGAAATTCAAAAACAAATACATTTAAAAAGAACATAAAAAAACTCGAGACAACCAAGCTAACCATCGACCCATGTTATGAGATCAATCAACCCAATGTTGAAGAATTCAATTGAAAAAAAAATTAAAGAAATATCTTGAGTCAACCGGGGTTAACTTGTCAAACTCGGATCATAAGACCTAGAGAAATCTATAGAAAAAAAATAAAATAAAAATATAAAGTTAAATTCTCAATTAATCCAATGTTGAATGATGAAAATGAAAAATAAAAATAAAAAAGGACCCAAAAAACCTCGAGCTAATCTTGCTAACCCGTAAAACTTGTGACTCGGGTCTTCGGACTACAATAACCCCATATATATATACACACACCCTTGAGGTTCTACATGTGGGGACGATGAAGTAGCTTGGCTGGTAATACCTTCCTCTATTAAATACTGCACCAGACTAGCCACATTAGAGCTTTCCAGATTCGAGAGTCTATGTACTTTGCCATCATCAATTGGGTGCCTCTCTCAACTTGTTAAATTGATTTTATCTTTATGTGAAAGTCTTGCTAGTCTACGAGACAACATTAGTGAGTTGAAATCTCTTGTAGTACTTAATCTTTATTCTTGCTCAAAACCAGCAAGTTTTCCAAATAAGCTTAATCTTGGTCGTTGCTCAGAACTAGCAAGTTTGCCAGACATCATTCACTACGAGATTTCATAATTGGGTTAAACCATATTAATTCTAAGGTGATTTTTGTTCCACATCCAATCCTACAAGATTTCACTGCAAAAGATCCAATACAGTAATTGAGCTTTCATTATAACTAGTTAATTTCAGATAGATGACTCTCGGTTCGCCGTGGCCGGTGTTTCAATATCAAAACCAATCAAAATGTTTGCTTGAAATCTCTGGTTGCTTCTTTGGCTTCTCGAACCTCGCTTTATCGACAAGGGAATACAGCAAGTCTGCCTCAGCTGCACAAACATAATTAAGGCACCTCCAAGACACTGCAGAATCAATGCAAGAACAAGTTAATGTTAAGACATAAAGAAGTAAATCAAAGTAAATTATGATTTCTAACTTTTAATCAATCTAATGTTGAAGAATAAAATTAAAAAATAATCTAAAAATGCTATCTGTGATAACATGTCAAAATCTTGACCCGGGTCATAAAACCGAGATAACCCTATGGAAAACAGATCAAGTTTGTATAAATTTTAATAAAAAAATGAACGATGAAGTTTGTATAAATTTTAATATAAAAAAATGACATAAAATTGAGCCAAGTCAACCTGGGTTAACCCGTTAATTAAACACTATTCTTGGGTCATGAGGTTTGGATAACCTAATAAAAAACAAACCAAAATAAATCATGAAGCCTAATTTCCAATCAAACACAATATTAAATGATAAATTACAAATAAAAAATTCAAATAAAAAAATAAAAAATTAAGTCAATTGGGTTAATCTGTCAAACCAACGATCTAGGTTATGAGACGTGGACAATCTAATAAAAAGCAAATCCAATGTTGAAAAAATTGTGACCCAGATAATGAAATTAAGATAACCTCTTATAAAGAAAAAAAGAACTAAATTTAACTAGTGTTAAAATACCGAAACTCGCAACCTTAATCGTAAAACCAAGATATACTCATAAAAAGCAAATCAAAATAAATTACAAAGTTCAATTTCTAACCAACTCAATGATGAATGATAACATAAAAAAATAATTAAAACAAGACACAATAAAATTATATGAGTCAACTCGAGTTAACACGTTAAGTACTCCGGTCATGATGCCAGAATAACACAATAGAAAGTAAACAAAGCAAATTATGAAGTTTAATTTCCAATCAACCTAGTATTAAGTGATGAAATAATCATGAAGTCTAATTTCCAATCAACCTAGTATTAATGAATAAAATTAAAAAAAAAAACCTAAGTTAACAAGGTTAACCCGTCAAACTAGTGATCTCTGTTATGAGAGTGAGATAACTCAATAAAAAAAGCAAATTTAATATTACAGGATGAAATTAAAAAAAAATTGATTGAAAAAAAAAAGCAAAGAGAAAAAAAGAAGCAAACCATTATTCCAATTAATAGTGCTTTGTGAGGAGGGGTACGGTAAAAACCTCTCCTATTTTAGTTTATAGTTAATACTATATAATTGCTGACGCTATGCTCTTGTTAGATCAAAATTAGAAAACTAAATTCCCCATCAATCCAATATTGAAAAAGAAAATTGTAAAAAAAAAATTTAACAAGAAACATAAAAAAATAACTCGAGTTAACCAACTAAACCCATGATTCGAGTCATGAGGTCAGAATATCTTCATAGAAAGCAAATTGAAATGAATTATAAAACCTAATTCTCAATTAACCTAATATTAATAGATAAAATTGAAAAAAAATGCATTTAAAAAGAATACAAAAAAGCCTAGAGGCAATCGAGCTAACCATCGACCCAGGTCATGAGATCTTGGTAGTTCTATAGAAAACAAATTACAAATTAAGCACAATTCTCAATCAACCTAATGTTAAAAGATTCAATTGAAAAAAATCAATTAAAAAAATATCCCAAGTCAACCCGTGTTAACTTGTTAAACTCGGATTATGAGATCGGGAATCTATAGAAATAAATAAAATAAAAATATGAAGTCAAATTCTCAATCAACCCAATATTAAATGATGAAAATAAAAAAATCAATTAAAAAATGACCCAAAAAAACTTGAGCAATCCTTGGTAACCCGCAAAACTTGTGACCTAGATCTTGAGATCTCAATAACCCCATAAAAAAATAAACAAATATGAAGCCAAATTCTCAATCAACCTAGTGTTGAAGGATAAAATTGAGAAAACAAATCTATTAAAAATAATAAGAATTAACTCAAATTAACTTACTAAACCCGAAATTTTTTATTTATTTTTATCATGAACTTAGAACCACCCCTTAAAATGATGTCATTTATATCATAAATTTTAATGGTGGGGTTAATTGGTAATATGTGATAGATGGGATCCAATTGATAATTATTTTTTTGTTTTGTTCGGGGACCTAGTTAAGAATCATGTTGAAGTAGGAGGATAAATATATCCTTTTCATCTCTCTTACATAAGACTATCTGGTTTCATTTTAATTGAGTTGTTTCAGAAGTATTTGTATAGAAAAAGAAGAGGAGAAGACGAGTTACCAATGTCACAAGTTTGTCCATTTTAGCGTATGGTTGCTCCTACTTTAACAATGGATGGACTCCACACTGAACCACCACATCAGTAGCTCCGCACAGTGGTTTGAAATGAAACGAGGCCTCCTTGAAAAAGCACTTAGAGTGGACACTCCAAATGAACACATGCTCCCTTTTCCATACAGTACTGCTCGCCATTCCTTCATATTCTCTGTAGTAGTAGGAACTGAGATCAATCTGGGTTTCATCTTTGATTATCAAACGGCATTCACATTCAATATTAACCGAACGCCTTTCCTCGCTTTGGCCAAATGAAACAACAGCGCAGAAAATGAAACCACGACAACAATGAACTGGTTGTCGGATTTTTACTGAAGATCCTTCTCTATTTTTATAACTAAAACACTCCGGGACTTCGGACCCAGGAATACACAACCGAACTCTAATGTTCTGACGATCATATTCCTGCACCGAAAAGAGTGAGAATGTGAGATACATATAAAAAATTATCGTGATTTTTTTCTTTAAATAAATCAAGATCGAGGGAGGAATTCACCTGATAAAACAACGATGTTGCCATGCGTTGAATTCGTAAACGGGCAT
>Ga0325402_1006636_pt1 | contig 10959 bp, 3 predicted proteins | sample PopdelMetagenome_22_FD_207212 | JGI IMG/M metagenome (GOLD analysis project Ga0325402, IMG submission 207212) | Populus deltoides microbial communities from Bellville, Georgia, United States - Xylem-PdKOR-R3 | ecosystem: Host-associated > Plants > Phyllosphere > Stem > Wood/Secondary xylem...
ATATATATATATAATCAAATAAATCAAGAATTATGTGTTAATAAATAAACGATAACAAAAAATAAAATTAAAAAAATTAAGAGATAAATATACATTAAGATATTTAATCTCACAACACGGGATATTTACCTGGTTGTGTTTGCAAAATTTATTTATTAAAATAACTTTTTATTCAATCAAACGATAATAGAAATAGACACACACATTAAATTGATTGAATAAAATAAAAGAAAAAAACATATTATGCAATATTGCACATATTAAAAATATTATCCGAAAATAAAAATACTATTTTTATTCAGTCAAATGATAATAGAAACATACACACACATTAAATTGATTAAATAAAATAAAAAAGAAAAAACACTATGCAAGGTTGGACACATTAAAAATATTGTTTGAAATTAAATATTTTTTTAAAAAATAAAATTCATCTATACAAAAGATAAAAAAAAACATATAGATGAATTAGAAAAACCTCTTCAAAAATTAAATGATTAACCAAAAAAATAATTATCATTTAATAGATGCTCTCGAAACAAAATAAAAGAGAAGAGTATTAATTTAGATATACATAAATGGAAAAAAAAACATATACAAAAGCATTAATTTAAAAAAAATTAAAAAATATAATTAAAAAAAAGCCAACTCGCCTGGCCAATTTTGTTAGGGCCCGTGCAAATGGAACCCTTTTTTTCTCTTTTCATCTAGGGCAGAAGACATGTCATGTGCCCATTTTGTTTTTAGAAAAATTCAGACGATGTGTCATCTGTATTGCTTAGTTTGTGGCCACTACAGTGGCTGGAAAAACAGGGTTGATAGATTTTTAGACCCAGAAACCAAATTTTTAACCAATGTTTACCCAAAATATCATCCTAAAACCTGAAACGAAAAAGCTTATCAAGATCAGATCTATTTTTATTAGGAATTTCAAGGTAAAAAACCTAAAGTGAGCTCCCCTCTTTAAAAGGAGCAATTTAACACCAACTTCACACTATTAAAAAATCTACGAATACAAACGGATTCACCGACGGATTCTTTCCGTTGGTATTTTATGATGATCTTTACTGACCGAATTTTTTTTATCGCTAACTCTGTCGGTATTTACTGACAGAAATATGTCATTGGTATATATCAAAGGAATCCTAGTCGAAACAGAAGGAATAAAAAAAATAAACAATATGATGACGTGTAAGTTTTTACAAACGTCGTTACTGAAGGAATTACAATTGGATTCAAACAGGGAAACTTGTATAGTGACGTGTCACTTATACTGACAGAATTGTTGATGGATTGACATACAGAATAATTTTATCGGTAAATTCATCGATAATATTTAATAAATGACTTGACCCTCTCTCCTCCTCTCTCCTTCCCTATTTCTCCTTCTTCCTTAAAAAACCTCTCTGCAACAAAATAAATAGCCCCCCTATCCCCTCTCATCTCAACATAAGATGAAATAATTTTGTCAGTAAATTCATCGATAATATTTAATATATGACTAGCCCTCTCTCCTTCCCTATTTCTTCTTTTTCCTTAAAAAACCTTTCTGCAACAAAACAAACAACCCCCCCTACATCCCCCTCATCTCAACATAACTCATCCTTCTGCAACTTTTCTAATCACAACAACATAGCGTTCGTGTTCTGATTGAAATTTTATAGCAGATTTTCTATTTTAAGTAAGCAAATCTACCAATTTTTTTTAATTTGAAAAAATTTTAAAATGTTAATTTTTTATTGCATATTTTTGTGGTATATGTATTTTGTTTGGGTGTTTACTTGTTGTATTGTTTTTTCTCAAACAAACTTGTTGTATGGATTTATGATTTTATACATGTTATGATTTGTTTTAGATTTTATAAAATTGTATTTGTTTGTAAATTGTTGAAACTTATATTGAATTATCGACTTAGATGTGTTGTGATGAAATAAATAATGGCTTGTTTAACGAGTCCATTTTAATTTTTTTCAATTTTATTGCTAAGTTGTAATTTCCGTAAATGTGTACAAATTTGTATGTACATAGATAATTGATAATGAATTAAAAGAAATATTAAAGTAGGTTGAATAATCTTGCGCTAAACCAATATTTTTGCAAATTTATTTATTTAACATAGTTAATTAATACATGTTGTCATCGTTATTTGATATAAGTTCGATTTAAGTCATGGATGATCATTCATAGATGTATCGAGATTCACCTCAAGGATTGTGGAGGATGAATTATTATAATGGAATTCAGGGTTTTATTAATTACACAACATTTGATCTGAGAAATATTAGTAGAGGTGGGTTTTAGGTGTCCATGCAAGATGTGTAAAAATAAAAAGTTTCTCAATCCAGATGTTGTAACGATGCATCTTCTACATAAAGGGTTCATGGAGGAATACTTGTGTTAGTATGCATACAGAGAACCATTTGTTCCTCACGAGACCATGATAGAAAGGATGGTTGGGTCAACTTCTAGTGCTAGCAATGTGCATGGAGTTGTAAATGACAACAATAATTCTTATAAGACTATGGTTATGGATGCAATGAGAATGAATCAGGGTCATACCAGTTAATGTTCAATCATAGATGTAGAACCTAATTCAAACGCAGCCAAGTTTTTTTTAATTTTTTAAAAAATTCTAACAAACCATTATGGGATGACTGCACAAATCACAATAAATTATTGGTTGTTGCATAAGTGTTTACCATCAAGTCAGATTATGGGTTGAGTGAGGCCGGTTAAGACAGAGTCGAATGGGCGAGAAGCATTTTACTGGAAGGGAACAGACTGAAAGAGAACTTCTATATTGCTAAATCCATAATGAAACTCCTTGGTCTAGGATACCAGAAAATTGACATGTATCCAAACTTCTGCATGTTGTACTACCTTGAAAATGTTGAGCTAATTGATTGCATGACATGTGGGCATTCCCGTTATAAACCCAAAACTGGCGGGGAAAAGACTCTTGTAGAACATAAAAAACTTAGATACTTTCCAATCACATATAAACTGTATAAGTTATTCATGTCACCAAAAATTATTGAGTACATGACATGACATCAATCACGTGATACAGTAGATGGAGTGATAAGTATTCTTCCGACGGTGAAGCATAGAAACATTTTAAAAGTGTGCATCCTCACTTTTCAGTTGAATTAAGGAACGTGCATCTTGGGTTATGTACAAACAAATTCAATCCATTCAAGTCATTTGCTACTCCTTATTCTTGTTGGTCGGTTATACTCATGGTTTACAACTTGCCACCGGGGATGTATATAAGGCTGGAGTTCATGTTTTTATCTAAGGTCATACCCAATCCAAATAGTCCAGGCTAGAATATACATTTTTATCTTCAACTGTTGATTGATAAGTTGACATGGTTATGGTCCTCCGGGGCTTTAACTTATAGTGTATCGATAAAACAAAATTTTCTTATAAAAGCAACTTTGATGTGAACTATCAATGATTTTCCAACTTATAATTTCTAGTTGGAGCACACATGAAAAACTAACATGTCTATACTGTATGGAAAATAACAAGGCATTAGAGCTTACAAACAGGGGTGAAACATTTTTTTTTATTGCCACTGGCGTTTCTTGCCAACAGATCACAGGTATAGAAAGAACATAAATGATTTTTTTGTTGTTAAAGTTGAAAAGGATGTTGCACCCCGGTGTATTTTTTGTGAAGAATTGTATGACGTGGTGTCAGAGCATGGTGACATTGTGTTTGGTTTCCAATCCGGTAAACAGAAGTTTCCTGGTTCTGGTTTGACCCACAATTGGGTAAAGTGAAGTATTTTCTAAAAGCTTCCTTATTGGAAGATCAATCTCCTCCATTGTAACCTTGATGTCATGCATATATAAAAGAACATGTTTGATAACATTTTCAACACGGTTATAGATATGAAGGAGAAAACGAATGACAATATCAAGGCTAGCATGGATATAACAATGTTTTGTCATCGTAAATATATGGAGTTGGTTTATACTAGGTCATGGGTCGCAAATATTGGCTAAATTCTCATAGATTCAGTAAACTGATTATTAAATCCAAATTGCATGCAAATATATGTATTTTAAAAAAGTTAAAACACACCATGTATATATATATATATATAAGAAAAAAAAATATTTTTGTAAAAATATGTAAATATTTTTGTATTTTTGAAAGACTAGTTGTATGTAATTTGAGTAAAAAAAAATGAATTTTCTAAAAAATACAATTTATTGTTATTTTTGTAAAAGGGAGAACAATTCGTTTTATACCGAAAAACACATATTGCATGTAGTTCACAATTACAAATACTAAACAAAAATAATAACGATTTGGTTCTAAAATTTCACAATTTTAGCAATTTGTCCAAAAATAAGTTGAGTTTATAGATAGACCTTCTAAGGTGTTTGAAATGTCTAGGGTATACTGGAATATACACTGGTAGATTGCTAGAATAGTGGCGATGTATGTACCACGTGCCGCTGCTGTTGAAAGTGTGTGAACAGATTCGAAACACCTTAGTCTCCTCTTCGCTCCTATACCGGTAGTAAGGTAACCGAATGTATGAGGAATGAGATTTGTTTGATCAAAGGTTTGGTCCTTATTGGTGTTTAAATCCTCTTCTCTTTTGGTTCGTTCTCTTTTCACCAAGTTATTATTTGTATCCATTAGTTGTTGTCGACTGCTAGTTGTTATAAAAAAAAAGGGTGGTTGCAAGGGTGATCCATTAGTTCTTTCTGTGCTGGCCACACCTTTTTTGTGGTCGAAAGGCAAAGAAATGGCTATAAAAAGTGATGTCGTCAATGGGGAGAAAGATGAAGTGAGTTAGATCAGGTGTGACCGATTGTATGGTATTGATGTGAGCTCACATTACTTGATAGTCCAGATCGCTTAATTTATGATCTAATAGTCGCGATCAAATTGACCTTAAATTGATCTGATAGCCATGACTTCTTGGGTATTGGCCATATGTCACCTAAGCTATGGTAGATCCGTGAGCCTATTTTTAGTAGACGATTTGATCGCTTTTGATCAACAGTCCGGATCTAATTAAACAAAACTGATCAATGGCCCTGATCTTTTGGATCTTTGATCTAGTGTGGACAAGTCTATTTTAAACTCTAGTCAAGTAGTTGAAATTCATTTAGCCAACTTGATCAAACGACTTAGAAGAAACGCACTATTATATAGGAGAGAGAAGGTTTGTTTCTAGTGCTTTTTTGTTAGCTTCTCTATCTCATTTCTCCCCCTATAAAATCTACCCCTCCCTTTTATTTTTGTGTGTGTGTAACCACTTATTTATAGGAAAAAAATTCTTTGGCTTGAAGGCAAAGCAGACCAAAATTAACCATTGGATTTCAAGAATAAATCTCTACCACTTATTTGATTTTTATTACTTTGTAGGAATGACTTATAGGTAAAGCAAAGAAATATAGACCATCGGATTAAGAAATTTGATTATGGATCATTTAATTAAAAATTTGGTTGCTTTGTGAGAGGGTTTTTAATTTTAAAATGTGTCATCTCCCTTCATAATTAGATCGCTAAAATAATAAACACAATTTTTTTTGTCTTTTTAATTCTTTGAAAAAGACGCAGAAAATAATGCAAATACATCAAAAACATAAATTTTTTTGTTTTTTTTTTTTGCTATTTTTGGTTTTTTTCAAAAAAAATTAGAAATTGGGTCAAAATTTGGGTAGCAACAGCTTTACAATACTCATAAAGCAAAGACTTGTTAAGTGTTTGGCATAGTAAGTTTGTAAAGACAAACAAATTGTTCTTCCAAAACTAATCTTCTCAAAGCTTGTAGTTTGATTGACTTGAAACTCTATCTTTGCAGCAATCTCCTTCAACCCAAATTATGACGAAACTGTTTATAACTCGGATAACCCGAAATCTCAATCTGGCAATTCCCTTTAACTAGAACTAAAAGCTCAGTCAACCTAAGATCCCAGTCTAGCGATCACTTTAATCTGAACCATAATTTTAAAAACACCTCAGCTAACTTGAAATCGCAATCTAGAGATTTTTTTTAATCAGAACCAAAAGGTGCCTTTAGTCTGGTTAACTTGGAATCTCAATCTAGAGACCTTCTTTAACTAGAGCTTTAGTCTTTGTCTTTAGCTCGGTCAACCTGAAATTCTAATCTAGTGATTCCATTTAACTAGAACCAAAATTTTGCATGCAGGTCGATTAACTTGAAATCTTAATTTAGAGACCGCTTTTAACTAGAACCTTGATCTTTATCTTTAGCTCGGTCAACTTGAGATCCCAATCCGGTGATTTCCTTTAACTAGAACCAAAATGTTGCCTTCAGTTTGGTTAACCAGAAATCTCAATCTAGAGACCCCTTTTAACTAGAACTTTGGTCTTTATCTTTAGCTTAGTCAACCTAAAATCTCAATTTAATGATTCCCTTTAACTAGAACCAAAGTGTTGCCTTCAACTCGGTTAACCTAAAATATCAATCTAGAGACCCCTTTTAACCAGAACCTTGGTCTTTTTTTTTTTTTTTGCTCAGTCTACCTAAAATCTCAATCTAGAAACCTTTTTTAAGTAGAACCTTGGTTTTTGTCTTCAGCTCGATCAACCTGAAATTCCAATATGACAATTCCCTTTAACTAGAATCAATTTTTTGCATACATGTCGGTTAACATTAAATCTTAATTTAGAGACCACTTTTAAGCAGAACCTTGGTCTCTGTCTTTAGCTTAGTCAACCTAAAGCTCATTAACCATCATTTATCACTTGATACTCCTTTATCTCAAATTTAAATTCAAAAGAAAGGCCTAGGTTATCTACCAATTATTAGTCTTATTATTTCTTTATTTTTATTTCATTATCTTTGTAAAAGAATAGCATATAATTATGCCACACATTTCATATCCACCTAAAAGATCAATATTCTTTTAACAAAAGCCATAAAGCAAATCCGACTTTTGCTTTGATGGATAACCAATTTAATCATTTGAAGACACCAGGGGCTTGATCATAGATATCAAAAGACATGTTCATAGTTCAGTATCTTTTTTTTTTTACTATTTCCCTTAGCATAGACTTTTGGCATTTGTTATGTCTTTCCTCAATTATAACTTTTTTTTCCTTCCTAGATGTGATAGGCATTTTTTTACTTTTAACCTTATCATGACATTCCATCATAAAAAACTTGATTTGCCTTTAAATGCTGGCAATTTCTACTTTTGGCATTCTCATTGTCTTTCTTAGGGTGTCCCTAGATACCTTTTAGTCTAGGTTTTTTTTTATACTTTCAGTCATTTCTCAATTGTTGGACTTTCATTCTTAGCATTCCTTTTACCATTAATTCTACTGTTGTATTCATCTTTTCAACCAAAAAAACCCTGATTTACCCCTAGTATGGAGTGTGGTCCATGTCGGGATTTCTTTTTTAAAGAAAGATTATACCAAAGCTTAAATTAGGATTGCAAGGGAATTATATTTTAAGAACTGTGAAAGGAATAAACAAAGATGATATTTTTTTTCATTTCAAGCAAGGTCGATTAGAACTAATGAATTTTGACCTCATCCAAGATAATGATTTGGATGTGTAAAGAATTATGATTTGCGAGTGCATAATTACCAAATCCATTACATGTCATTAAGCATACTGGTAAAACTTAGCTCTATGATATGTGTTTCAATTTTGTATATGAGTTTAAAAATTTTTTTGTCACCCCATATTGTTCGTCATGTTATTTTAATGAATGTTGAGTCATTTTTGTAATCAAAACACTTTAATCTTTAAGAATTGGTTGACCTTAATTTCGTATATTAGAGTTTGATCAAAATATTTTGTCAAAATAAAATGCTAGACATCTCTTGATTTCAGAACAACATAGAGACAAAGAAAAGATATATCTCATTAAAGGATGAGATGTGACCCAAAACAAAGTGAACATACTAAACAAAATAGCAAAGTCTCATAACAACATGATTGACAATTCAACACCTTTCTTGGATCAACTTCTCTAGCAATATCTGTGTTTTGCCAAGCATTTTTTTATTACTTGTTATATTGAGGATGTTCTGGTGTACCACCTAGAAGATAGTGGCTTGGGGTAATCGTTCTTGAAGGCTGGACAATTCCAATACTTTTGTCCGACTGTGTTTCTTCCTTGGTAATAAATGTGAATTGAAATGGAAAGCATCCATAAAGCAAACCCTTCCTTAATCGTAGCATATCAATGTTTTTGGTCTTGAAGTTATAGAATGTCACATCAGGAAAATATTCTCTCATAAGCATAATGTTAGCATTGAAGAAGGCTAAAGGATTTACATGGGGTTCTTTCCTTCTTAAAACCCTATATTTATTGAATGCCTTTTGTTCCATTATTTTCTATTGTAACTCTTCATGATCCATACTTTCATGAAATCGTTCTCCCTATCAATACAAGTCATTACAAGTTTTTCTTTATATTTGACAAGCTCAATATCTTTGTTATTATTGCTCTTGTAGACTGGTGAAGAAAGTAGAAACAAATAATAACTCTCCCTTTTCACATCAAATGCAAATATATTTCTCTTCCAAGTAAGCCAATTAAGTGAAACATTCACATATACTTTTGTCATATGTTAAAGAAACTCCTCTTACAACTATACTTCATCCAATAATTTCCATCTCCATGACTTTGAGTAAAACAAACTCAACTCTAATATAGTGATATATATAGAATTCTATATAATATGAGCGAAACTTGGGCTTCAAGAATCTTATTATCTTGTAGTATAAAGGCTTTGATCTTTCAACTATCAGGCTAAATTTTATAGTATCATATCGTGTCTTTGGATTCGAGTTTTTTTATCATTGTTTGATAGCAGGGTTACATATATAATAACATGGTTCATTGTATGCATGCCAAAGTAAAACTCCTTGATTTATTGATGTCACAATCTCCATGTGATCAGGAAGGAAATCAAATGATATTTGAGGATGGGGCTTCAAAGTGTCAGTTCAAATAAAAAAAACATGATATTCATTTCTTATCATTCTTTGTATAAGTAGCTAGAGATAGTGTTGGGTTTTTGGTTGTGTAGCTTCTTGAAAGTGGATTCATTTGTGAACTTGTTGCAATCCTTGGAAAAAAGCTAAATTTCCATATAGTCTCCATTGATGAATGCATCAGAACTTCATAGATGACATCTAAGCATAGGTCACAAGTTGTGTCATGGTAAAATAGAGGCTCTTGTTACCGGCTTGTAGAAAACCATAAACAATGCTTTAGGATTGGAAAATGAGTAAATTATCCTTAACACCGTCAGACGTCGGTGACTCTTAACTCGTTAGGGGAAAAACAAGATTTGGGAGACCTATATTTTAACCTATGAGCATGTATATTATGTGTATGAGTATGTTTTTATATGATGAACTCGCCCTTCAAAGGGTAACACACAATCGTAAGTCATGTATGATGAACAAGAATTTTGATTCTTGCCCAAACTCTACAACAAAAATTTCCTGAGTGATGGCCATTGTGTCACCTATAAGTCCTAAACTCAAGATGCTTCAAGAAGGGTTTTCCTTTATTTAAAACATGTGTAGGGATTTACTACTTGGTCTTTAAAAAAAGGTCTCGCTATCCTAGTGATCACCCTTATGAAGGCAATATAAGAACTCAATAGGTAATAAAATATAACATATATCAATCACTACCAGTCCAAATACTCAGGAAAGAGTTGAATGGTTTCCGAATTTAAACCCTGACTGAAAGTCATAAGGTAAGTCGTTACTCCCTCACCTAACCTAAAGTTTCCATGTGTGTGCGTTCCGAAGTGATATATCACAAAAGGAAACTACTAATGCATGAAGCCATTTATCTGTATTCAAACATATATGTATGGGCAAGATAAAATATGCTAAATCATGAATAAATTAAAATAAGTTAAATGCGAAAATCTAAACACATCAAAAAAAAAAACATCAAACACATAAATATTAGTCCAATACTTTAAGAAACAATATCTTTCCTCGTTGAGTCATCATTCTATCTCATATGGATGCATGATATCAGGGGTCTAGGGAGACGTCACCTAGTTGTTTGGTTTAGGGTCGCCAGGAAATCTAGGTATACTAGTCTTATCAGATATTTCAAGTGTAAGAGACTGGTTGTGGCTAGGGAAGATAATAGCGTCCCTAGCATACCCTACCTGAGGTAAGATGCATTGTGTGGTTTAAAGGATTTGATGGATTTCTAACTGATGAAGTCTATGGCTTAGAGTAAAGATTCATTTATGTAAATAAATATGGTATTTCAAATTTATTATGAGCTTGTGTACCCAAATGAATTTTTATGGAAAAGGTCCACGTAGGTGCCTTAATAGGGTTCACCTATTGTGAAAGGCTAAAAGGTTTTCCACAACTCGTATGTTGTGATGAAAAATACTCCCAAATAAAATTGATAAATATTGAGAATAACTCTAAGAATTTTCTAGTCAATTCATAATATTTAAATACCAGCTTACTTGTAGGTTCAACGTTTATATCATAATATTAACCATTACTTCTCATAAATTAAAATTTAGAGGTTATTGAAATATTGGTCAAATTTTAATGAATTTAGTAAACTGATTATTAAATTCAAAATGCATGCAAATATATGTAATTTTGTATATATAAAAAAGAAGCTAAAACACATCATGTACATATATATAATCAAAAATATGATTTTTATTTTATTTTTGAGAGACTTGACCTTATGCAATTCAAGTAAAAAATGTATTTTCTAAAAAGAAAGATATTTTTATTTTTATTTTTGTAAAAGGGAAAATGATTCGTTTAATATAAAAAAAGTCCATTAAATATATATCACAATTTCAAATATTAAATAAATAACTATTTGGTTCTAAAATTTCATGATTTTAGCATTTTATTCAAAAATAATTTGAGTTTATAGATGATTTAAGACGTTTGAAATATTCAGGTATACTAGAATTAAACTATAACTAAAAGGG
>Ga0325402_1006637_pt1 | contig 10954 bp, 3 predicted proteins | sample PopdelMetagenome_22_FD_207212 | JGI IMG/M metagenome (GOLD analysis project Ga0325402, IMG submission 207212) | Populus deltoides microbial communities from Bellville, Georgia, United States - Xylem-PdKOR-R3 | ecosystem: Host-associated > Plants > Phyllosphere > Stem > Wood/Secondary xylem...
TAATTATAATGATAGAATTAAGAATATGATAAATTAATTATAACTACATGTTAGAATATCTTTATTTAAGTATTATATTTAAAATTATAATTTATATTATGAAAGGTAATTAATTGACAAAGTAGTCTAATCATCAAAACAAATAAGTTCTGAATTGTATGGTGTTTTTCTTTTCAATTATCAATGAATTTTTATGCTTATAAATATCATGATCATTTTTTATTTGTAGATGAATTGAAGTTCATTGTTTGAAGATATTTTAGGATCACTTATTAAAAGTTGATTTATAGTTCTTATAATTTATGAACATAGTCAAGATGTACTATTTTTTTATTTATTTTTTTGTATATCTACATAGGATTTAATTAGTGTATATATAATTACTAAATTAAATCAAATTTTATTAGCATCATTATAATTATTTTATATATACATATATAATTGTATCCTCCAAATAAGAACAACTATATATATATATATATATATATATATATATATATATATATATAGTTTATGTGAATTATTTTCTGAATTTATATTATGTATTTAATATTTATGTTTGAGCATTTTTATTAATTTTTGCGGTATTTATTCATATTTCTCTTCGTTGGCATGTTTCATCTCTTTCAATATTCGAGGGGCTTTGAATGAGAGGTGGGTTGTTGTCGTTGCAATAATTGCGTCTATATTATTTTGGTAATTTGATTCTTTTACATTAAAAGTAACCTACAGGCTGCTAGCAATTTGAGTCTCTATATGAGCTGCTTGTTGATCCGTTTACTTCTTTTAATATTAAGTAGTTTCTGGTTCCATAGACATATTGGAAATTATGTTTTTATTTTATAAAATATTTGTGAATAATAGAGAACAAATTATTAACGTGTGGGATCTTGGTTGCATAATCATGCTTCAAAAGTGATTTTGATTTTGCCAGTAACAAAGTAACAAATAAATGAGAATGAAATATAGATATTTTTTAAGATGCGAAATAAGTCAAATAAAAATTAATGAAAATGACTTTGTTAACACCTAAATATCTTAAATATAATTTTAGTATGCTATTTAGGTCAATTTTAATTACAACAAAACATGTTTAATAAGTTGATGCAATTAATCAAACCTATTTACACAATCATTTGAATTTGAAATGCAAAACAAAGAAAGTCCAAATGACTTCAAATTTAATATTTTATGTTATTGTGCCCAAAAGCCCCACGATATCAATTTTGAAGCGATTCTACTGTGGTTTTGTTCAATTTTCTTCGTATAAGTGTTTTTGCGATAGAACCCGATCTTTAATTTTTTAACGTTTTTCTTCTTCTTATTTTTTTAATTTGGTATTACTAATATGTAGGGACAAAAAAAAAACAAGAACACCTTTTTTTTAATGGCAGATGCCACAAGAAAAGGAGTAAAAAAATTATAATCAAAGAGAAATTTATACGTGGAATAAAAAAACAAAATTTTAGAAAGGTATAATTTGATTTTTGAAGCCTTGCTCTGATAGCAATTAATGCAAACCCTTTTGATATAAAAATCTAGAAACTCACAAGCAAGATTGATACAATCGTAAAAAGCCAAAATCAAATTTAATAAAAGAATGTACCATCATGATTATCTGAACCAAGATACCAACATTATTAGAATAAACCTTCACTTAATGATTAGTGAACCACAAATGAGAAGAATAAGAAAGATGTCATAAGGTTAGTTATGTCTTAATAAGTTAAATTTATTAGTTGTCCTGGTAAAGAGAAAAATGTTGCATCACATAAAACACAAGTTTATTCAAAATATCATAAATCTTGAATTTTGTACTAAAAAACAATATATAGTCTTCTTAAATAATCTTAATAGACCCTTATTGGGTTGCAAATCAATGGGGTAAGCTAATAATCAGGTAACACAAGCTTAATGATTAAAACATTTCTAAAACATTAATTAGGAAAAAAAACTCAAACTAAATCACAAGTCCTAAATTGAATATAAATATCTAAATAATAAAATAAAACAACAAATAAAATCGTAAGATAATTTAGATTAACACAAAGAAATAATTCAGCTCAAAAGCAATTTGCCATTAAATACTTCAGCCCTCATTACCTTGTGTAGCTAGGATAAATAAGCAATTCTTATAAGAAAATGATTTTGTAAAACAATTCTAAAACATTAATTTTGGGCCAAAACAAACTCAAACTAAAGGAAAAACAAATTGAAATGTGTGTTACTTTGAAAATTTGGAAAGTTAGGCCTAGAAATAGAGGAGGAGAAAGAAAAGAAGAGGTAAAAAATAAAAAGGTCTTCGATGTCAAACTGAAGATCTGGTGGCCACACACGCTACCCAGGAATAGAAATTCCGCTGAAAAGTTCAAACATCACAACGGAAGCCACTATTCAACTGCTAGAAGACGTCTTATGTCAACCAAAAGGCACAAGCATCTCCCTCATGTTGGGGCGTGTGTTGCATGCGCTAGCTATTTTTTAAAAATAATATTTTATATTTATTATTACCTCTCTATCAAACCAATTATAACCAGAAACCAAGTTAAAAATACAAAAAAACTCTTGGATATCAGCCTAATAGTTTTTTTTTATTTTAAGAGCAATTCAGTTATTTTATTGTGGTATAAAAAAGAAAAAGAGAAAAAAGCCCCTGGATATCATTTTAATATTTTTTTGCTTTTAAATGTGACTAAGTAATTTTACTATGTTGAAAAAATATGAAAAGAGTGATTTGTCCCAATCAATCTGATAATTATCAATAAATCATGTTAAAAAGGTCATATTACCTCTAACAACAAGTTTGTTATTTTGTTTGAGAATGGCAAAATTGTCATTTCATGATTCTAATTCACAGTGATTTGTATGTTGGTTTACAGTGAAAGATTGAGCCCTTTTAATTTTTTTTAATATATGTATAGGATTCAAGTTAATGAAAGTGAGCTGATTGTGTGTGAGAACCAAAAGCTTCCTGGAAAATTTTCATCGCATGTGTGTGTGCGCGCACATGCGCGCCCATTATAGAAAAAAGAAAATGAAAAACACATCAGAGTTCTACAATTCTAGCTAGTAATGGCACAATTGTTAATAGGCATACATATTAAAACAAAAGATAAAAGAGCTCGGTTGTTCACCATGCAAATACTCACATTTTATTATAGATTCGCATAGTGAAATGATCATTTTTTCCTTCTTAAACAAAATTCTGAACTTGACTTCGAAGGTAATACAATCTTTTCTATGAGATTCATTTGTCAATACCAATTTGATTAAGGGCATATCAATCATCTCACATTTCTATTCCATGGTAAAATTATTGAATAACCCTTAAAAAAATTCGTTTAACTTGCAATTAAGGGCTTTTCATAATTTCATTTTAATTTTAAAACTGAAATTACTAAATTACCTTAAACTAAAATTTCTTAGGCTTAAGTCTATTGGCTTTTTTATCATTTCATTATGGTTTTTTTGTTATTAACAACTAGACTTAGGGGTGATTCAGTATTTTTAACAATGTTAAATATTATTAAAAAACAATCATTAGCTCAAGTGTTGTATGCACCAGCATATAGGAGTCATCTATAATCTTAAGGTGGCATATGCGACGACTCATGACAACCGCACATGGCAAAGTATCGTGCCATTAGACACGTCAAGTGGCGGTGCATCTAATAGGGTAGTGAATATGAGATGTTTTGCAGTGGTTCAGATACAGTTGGATTTTCCCCTATCTTTTCTCTCTCCTCTCCTCGATAATTGCGTTGGCCCAACCAAAATTAAAAGTTGTCTTCCCATTTTATTTTTATTTTAGTTGTAATCCTCATTCTTTTGATTACTCTTTATTTGTTTTGAATTCTCTTTATTTATTTATTTATTTTCAATTTCATCCCTTATCATTAGGTTCTATTAGATTTTTATTTTAAATTTTATCGTCATTCTTTTTTGTATATCCTTTTCTTGATTAAATTTGTTTTTTAATTTCATCCCTCGTCATTTTATTTTATTTTATTTTTATGTTAGATTTAGTCCTTATTTTTTTAAATTTTTTTCTTTGATTCCTTTTTAAATTATTTTTTTCAATTTCATCCTTCAAAATTAGATTGGTTGAGGATTGTGCTTCGTGATTTTTTTTGTGTAGTGATCCCGATCTCATGATCTAGGATGTTAACCCAAATTGACATCAATCTTTTTTATCTGTTTTGAAATTTTCTTTTTTGAATTCCATCCTTCAACATTAGATTGTTAAGAATTAGGCTTGTAATTTTTTTTATGCGGTGAAACCAATCTCGTGACTCGGGTCATAGACATGAAATGTTAATCTAAGTTGACATAGTTTTTTTTATCTTTTTTTAACACCAATTTCTTTTTCGATTTTATTATTCAACATCAGTTTTATTAAAGATTGAGCTTCTTTACTTTTTTTATTTGCTTTTTATAAGGATGGGTCGGCCTCACAACTCAGGTAACAAGTTTGTCATGTTAACTATAATTGTCTTAGGGATTTTTTTTGTCATTTTCAAATCTTTTTTATTCCCTCCTTTATCATTGGGTTATATTGGAATTCATTTTTTTTTTTTTGCAGGAATTATTTTTTTACATATCATCACTATCACTTACTTTCTCTTTAGATTCAGTACATTTGTTGTCATTGCTTTTCTTATCATATAATTACATTAAACCATCTTATTGGACCCAATATGGTCTATAACTCAAGTCCTAAGTTTTTTTTTTTTGCTTTAAAACACACTAGCAACACTTGAACATTGTTTTTTAAAGTTAGAAAAGGTTGACCCGGCCTGTGGCAATGCACAAGCCATCTATCTAATATATAAACAAATCAATGTAATATTATAGTTATCAAAAATACTAATATGCGCTGCTAAATTATTTTATAAGGTGGCATTGTGACCCTTTTCATAACTATGAGTTGTTGCAGTAAAATTTTTTTTGCTTTGGTAATTAAACTTTTTTTCACCTCGATTGGATCTCTTTGTGGCCAGATTGATAGTAGATTACTTCTGATTTGTTAAGAAATGGCAAGATTGAAAGATATTGGAACAAAGTTGAAATGGTGTTTGCTTGCAAAGTTTATTTTAGTCCTTAAATTTTCCAATTTCTACATTTTCAATCCCTTTAGTTTTTGAATATTTAATTATAGTTTAAAACTTTATTTTTCTTATTTTTCAATCTCGTTTGAGCAAGGGGAGAGAGAGAGAGAGAGAGAGAGATGCCTCATTCCAACCACAAAAAATATCAATCTTGACATCAACAAGTTCCTTTAAATGAGAGAAGTTCCATTAAGGTGTTCTTTTCTCTCCATCATCCCTAAGATGATTGTATTTAGAGTTAAACCAAAAACTAAACAATTTCTACAAAAATATACAGATTGTTTGTTATTAATAATAAGTTGTTAATAGCAAATTAAGTACCCATTATGGGCTAAAAAATAATACTACGTAGAAAAATATAAGTAATGGTAATATGATTTTAGTTTTTTTACTAATAATTATTGTTATTGTATGTGATGAAGTCATAAAAAAAAAAACTTTAGATATAAATTAGATTTTTTGTTGGTGTGCTTGGGCTTACCATTAGTCCATAAGCTTTTCTAGAAAATAAGTCTCATGTTGGAATAGAAGACCCTCAAATGCTTAAGTCAACAAATGTAATAAGAGTGTAGTGTGTATGAAAAGAAATGTAAGAGAGATATATGTATGAAGAGAAAGAGTGTAACACCCCACCCTACTAGGAAGATATTGTTTGTTTTGGCCCACAGGCCTCACGGATTTGTTCTTGGCAGCCACGCATGGCCCCAAACACGCGTCTTACTAGTCAAGATGAGCATGCTCATATAAGGCCTTCCCCTAAGTCCTCACCCGCTGATATGGGATATTACAATCCACCTCCCTTAAGGAGCCCGACGACCCCATTGGTATCATCGGAAAGCCAGTGAGCCGGGCTCTGATACCAAATGTAACACCCCACCCCACCCCACTAGCAAATATTGTCCGCTTTGGCCCACGGGCCTCACAGATTTGTTCTGGCATCCACGCATTGCCCCAAAACGTGTCTTACTAGTTAAGGTAAGTATGCTCATATAAGACCATCCCTCAAGTCCTCACCCGCCAATGTGGGATATTACAAGGGTGGGGTGTTACATTTGGTATCAGAGCCCGACTCACTAGCTCTCCGATGGTGCCGACAGGGTCGTCAGGCTCCTTAAAGGGGGTGGATTGTAATATCCCACATCGGCGAGTGAGAACTTGAGGGAAGGCCTTATATGAGCATACTCACCATAACTAGTAAGACGCGTTTTGAGGCCATGTGTGACTGCCAAGAAAAAATCTGTGAGGCCCGTGGGCCAAAATGAACAATATCTTGCTAGTGGGGTGAGGTGTTACAAAGAGTATATGGCTTATAGCATGGTTGGCTTTGGCTAGCTTTTATGACCTTGAATGGCATGGCTGGTTTTTATTGCCTATGCCTAGAATGGCATGGGTGGCTTTGGCTACCTTTTCTATCTAGCTTTTATGGTTAGTTTTTATGATCTAGGCCTATAATGGCATGGTTGGCCTCGGTGGCTTTTATAACCTAGAATGTGAGAGCATGTTACAAGGTCTAACTTTCAATTGTTATGTGGAGCTCTAGCCTAGGATCCTTATTTTTGCCCTGTGAATGGGATTGTTCATAAACCCACGTCTTGAAATTTCTTCATGGAGAAGGAAAATGTATCATTAGTGGGGAAATTGGTATGTTACCAGTGGCTAGCCATGACGATCGTTAGTTATTGTGTCATGCCATAGTTGTTGCGTCATATGTGTTATTAATGGAAATGTTGGTGATGAATAGTGTTATTAGTGTAGAAAATAATGCATACTCTGCATAGAAAAAATTATGTGCATTAAAATTTTATATGTTTGATTCATGGGAATTAAAGAAATGCATAGAAGGGTGTATTAGATAAGATTGGATAGAGAAAGTCAGTATTGAGTGTCAAGCTAAAGATTTCAGTTTTCTGGGCTAGAATTCCAACTATTTTAACTTGGCCCAAATGGCTAGAAAATTATTTTTTTAGAAAAACTAATACCCTATCATTTTCCCTCAAAGTCTTTTACAAAAACATGTTTAGAAGATTTTGATTGGCAAAAGTGAAGAAGAAAAAACTTATTATATAAATATTACCTTTTATGTTTTGTATGAGAATGTTACCATGATTATGTCTGCATGCGGATTTTATTAAAAAAAATTATATAAGATTTCTTCATGTAAATTTTTACCAATGATTTTTGAAGAGAAAGAACAGTGTAATTTTATTGCTTGTCAAGAGAGATAGTTTTAAGAAAAATAAATATAAAATTAAGTAAAATAATGGGTGTATATGCTCAAGGATTTATGAGTAGTTATAAAGACAAGAGATGGATCATTGATCCATTTAGAGATAAGTGGTCTGAAAATCTAAAGAAGGATAATTGATCTTTTTTTAAGATAAGTGGTCATGGGAAACTGGAGAATTTAATAAAGATAGATATTTTATCATAGAGAAACATTACTTTATTAAAAGATTCAAAGGATGGAGATACAATTCTAGAAATCTTCTAAAGATTATATGATCTTTAGTAGATCATTATGGAATATGAAGACTTGTTTCTCTTATTGTTCTGGTTGTCTCTTTTTCTTGATAAATTATTAGAGATATCCTCTAGCAATCAATCTTTTTATATTATTTTTTAAAGTGTGGCATTTTTTAGTGTCATACCATCATGGTAAAATAGATAAAACTTATTAGGTTCTTTATGTTTGAACCACTTTTCATAGGAAGTGGGCATTGCACATAGTTTTTTTTCCTTAATGGTGCTAGAAATTTCAGTGTGTGCAGTGATGAAAGGTGCAGTCCTAAGCTTGACGAATGTTAGGTGATTAATGTTCTCATTGATGTTCCTTTTGGATGCTCTAGTTAGAGAATGATGCGTTGTGGAGATTATGTTCTCTTAAAAAAAAGGTTAACCTTGCTTAGTCATGTTGGCTTCCTCTATTTGAATATGGTTCTTCATTACTCGTTTTATGTTAATAAGAGTTATGTGATGAAGAGTGTATAGGTGTTCCCATAAAAAATAGTTATATACTCCAATAATCAAGGTCTCAGTGGCAATAGTTTTGAGTATATTCTCAATGTTAAATGTTTTCTCGTTAAGTCTTCATAGTAATGTTTTGATGATTTTGTCTTCTTATTTGGTAATGGTAAAGAGTTTAGTCATGCTCTTTTTAATTAGAATGTTAGTGCTAAAATAAGAGATGAGCTTTATGTAGAGATCGTGAAGACCAAGGATGGAACTAAGTTCAAGGCTATGATATCACACCTTAGGAGATCCTCGAAAAGTTACATGAAAAATTTTGCATATAGCAACATTCTTTTGTGTCATAAACTCAATTACGCTTCTGACATTTTGCATGTGCTTTCTAGGATTTGTAAGGCCATCGTAGTTATCCAAGTTGGCATTCATGGTGACACAATCCTTGAAGAGTTGAGTGTGTAATACTTTTCGACAAAATGGTATTTACCTAATAGGAATAGTGTTTATTCTTAGGAGGTCATGCAGTCTCTAATATCGTCTTGCGTTTGGATCTTTTTAATCGGGAAGTATACAAATAAGGTTCAAGTGAGGATTGAATGAGATAACCCCCCGCCTATAGTTAGGATATGTAAAGAGGTCTCTTCATAGTGAAAGCGGCTTCTTCGAAGAGTAAGAGTATTGTGCATACTTTGCATGTTATTTTATCATATTCTTTTATGAAACTGAAGTTTCCTTTATGCATCTAGTGCATATAATAGAGTTGCATGTTGAATTTTTTATTGATAGAATGGCATGGTACAGAGTTGTTCTTGTATGACTAGAATAACATTGTTGAGCACTTGCACTTTTTAAGAGAGTTGTTACAGAGCTAGAAGGGCTACAGTTCTTATAGTAGAGAGATCATTTACTTTCTCATGTCCTGAAGTTTCATCAGTCAAGAAAAATACCTTTGATTAAGGGTGAAAATGAATGAACTAGCTTTGTTCAACCTCTCATGTATGATGTAGTTGATGAAGTCATAAAAAAGCTTTATACAATAATTGGATTTTTCATTGTTATATCCTAAGTTGGTGTGAATGAGCTTGACTTTAAGAGCACAAGCTTTCCCACAAAACAATTCCCATTTTGGATCAAATACCTTTTAATTTAACACAACAAGTATAAGAGAAGTATAGTATGTATGAAAAAAATGCAAAAGAAATGCATGCACGAAGAGAAAAGTTTTATAGCTTATAATGACATGATTGCCTTTTATGGCTAGTTTTATGGTCTATGCCTTTATTTTTACTCTATAAATGGGTGTATTTATATACCCAGGTCTTAGAATTTCTTCATAAAAAGGAGGAGTGAGTTATTGATGGAGAAATTGATGTGTTACCATTGGCTAGTCATGGTGATCATTGATTATTGTATCATGTCATGGTTGTTGTGACATGTTTGTTATTGACGAAAATATTATTAATACACAGTGTCATTGGCACACAAAATGATAATTACTTTACATAGAGAGACTTGTGTGCACAGCTTCTAGGAACCAACAAAAATGCATTTAAGGTATGTTTTGACAGAATTGAACAAACCGAGTTAGTATTGGATGTCACACTTAAAATCCTAGTTGTCTAAGCAGAAGGCTAGTCATTTAAGACTAGCCTAAAAAGTTGAGATTTTTTATTTATTTATTTTAAGAAAGATTTTTGCCCTATAATAGAAGGAAGCCATTTTTATTTTTTATTTTTTTATTTTTTACTTTAATTTATTATAGAATTTCTTAAATCATAAAAAAAAAAAGGCTAGTTAGTTCTCCATGTTGTAGAAGTTATATGGATCTCAAGGTAACGTTTGGTTACTGTTCCGATATAGAATAGACAACCGCATTTAAGACAAAGGAGACTATAGAATATAAAACAAAAACAAAATTATATTTGATAATGATGTACAAGTCAAAGTAAAATATGTATCATATTTGGTTAATTATTGACAAGACATAATAAAATATTAAAAAGTCTATTTTATCTTAAACTTACATATTTTTTAAAAAAATTACTTTAGTTTGTATTGAGTATTGAAATTAACAATAGTCTAATAACCCTAATTATAAAACCTAGATTAATCTAGTAGGTCGACTCAGCCTAAGTCGATCCAGGTTTAAAAAATAGAAAAGGATTGACTCAACCAAACCTAGTCAAAAACCCAGGTTCATCCACAACCCGGGATATAACCTGGGTAAAAAAGTCAAACTTTCTTTTAAAAAAAACTTTTTGGTCAAAGCAATATCATTTTGATCCTTCTAACATGGACACTACATGAAAAACTTATTACTATGATAATAATTATTTTTATACTTATATTTTAATTTATGTATATTAGTTAAATAATTTTGAAAATAGATTGTTTTAAAAAAATATTTTAAGAATAAAAAAATCATAAATATTATCCAAAAAACATGTGAAGTAGAAATTTACTCCAAAAATAATAAATACATTTATTTTTATATCTATGAAGAGATTTATTTTCACTTCTCTAATTCTCTACTTCATCCAAACATGTTTGTTTTTTTACTTATTATCTCCATTTCTCCAAACGCTACCTAAACAGTTTGCGTTATCTGTGGCAAACATTGTCCCGATGATAATTACTTAGCTCCTCCATGCACGAGATCGATATAACAGCCCAAAGATTATTTCGATAACTTTTTCCATCCAATTAATCAGTAAGATGCAACTTATGTTTCAAGTTTGAGGCCACAATTTGGTTAAAGAATCAGCCAGCCAAGCATTTATTAGGTTAATCACTGTGCTTACTCGATATCCCTCCTTGTTTTGCCTTTGTTGGTGTAATTGATTAGCAAGTTCAGCTTTGTCTGGCTGCAATCCCATTGATCT
>Ga0325402_1006639_pt1 | contig 10952 bp, 4 predicted proteins | sample PopdelMetagenome_22_FD_207212 | JGI IMG/M metagenome (GOLD analysis project Ga0325402, IMG submission 207212) | Populus deltoides microbial communities from Bellville, Georgia, United States - Xylem-PdKOR-R3 | ecosystem: Host-associated > Plants > Phyllosphere > Stem > Wood/Secondary xylem...
TGGACAAGAAGATAGTCGACTATCTTCAGAAAGCATTCTAGTCGGACAAGAACAAGACATGGAGCAGTAGCCCTGCGATTTCGGATTATATTTGACATGTTCTCATCGTTATTTCCTCTTTCGTATTCAGAAAGCATTCAATGAAGGAAAAGATGATTAACATGCTAAATATTTTCCACACAAAAGGACATACTGCTTGGCTTTGTCTTGTACCAATTAAGATGTTAATATGACCAAGACTGTTGTAACGAAAACTAATCTTATCAAAACCAATAACTCTGCCATATGACGACAGAACCCTGTTGATGCTAGTTACATTCAAACAAATATTGGTAGGTCAGTGACCTCATGCAATAGGGCCATCCATCACAATGCAAGGTCTTAATTCATCAAAGTAAAATGATATATAGTCCGACTTGCAATAATGATGATTATGAGCAGTTAGATGTGGAACTATCATAGCTACATAAGAATTTGTCAGATTACACGGATTACTTAATAGATGCATTTATGGACCAGACTGGGGATGGACATTAGTTTTTTTCACAAATCACCTAGCCAATGAGTCTCCTATTTTTATGGATTTCAAAAAAAAAAATTCGTGAATCGTCAAGTCGACAAGTCTTCTATTTTTAGGGATCGACGTTCATTTTTTTCATAAATAATTAGAAAATAAATTAAAATAAATCATGAATAAGCTCATAAAATAATTAAGATAGTTGATGTCATGAAAATGTATTTAAGAAAAACCATATAGTAAATGTAATATTTTGTTTGAAAGGATGTGGTAAGGACGACGTCTATTTTCCTTTAAGCATAAATAATTCCTTAATTACTTGAATCTCTAGAATTATTGTATAATTTAGGATTCTTAGTTTTCTTTAACTATTAGGGGGAAAGTCTATTTTTATTCATTTTTTCTTTTTATTTTTGGAGGTACCAATTTATGTTGGGCAATGACAGCTTGGCAACTCCATAGGGTATACTAAGGTTGAGGCTATGTGCATGTGTTTTCTTGTCAATTTATTTCTAAGCATTTATTTAATTTGATTTTATCTATTATTTATTGTGTTTATTTTAATCTGCTCGATTGAATAGAATGTGCATGCATTTTATTTTTCAAGTTTTCACACATATCATAAAAACAAATAAAAAGCTTTGGGCTTGAGCTCGTCACTTTTTAGGATTAAATGGGAAGATTTAGGTGGTGAGTGTGACTTATATTCATTGATACTCACTTGAACTTTGCTTAAATTGAAACTCACCCTATACTCAAGGTATCATAGAGTTACTCCTATACCATGTTGCATAAGGTTAAGAGACAAGGTTACCCCACTACTAATTTGTACAATCAAGAAACCTTAAGAAAATCTTTTGGGATAGACAAGCCCAGCCAAACCTTTTATTAGCTAGATCATATCCATGTGGTTGACCTCTTAATAAGGCAGGAATAGTAACATGACATATACATATTTGTTTATACAATAATTTTATGAATCCCTAAAAATAAGAGGTTTCATCCATTTTAATGTTAATACCAAAAAAAAAGATTTCATTAATTTTGGCCTTTTTACTTTTTTTACATTAATCTCTAAAAATAGCATATTTCATTGATTTTGGATTGTTGATGAAAAGTCTTCATGTTAATCCATAAAATAAAAGATTTTATCAAGCTAAGACTTTTGGCAAAAAGTTTTGACATTAATTCCTAAAAAATAGAAGATTTTATTTTTTATTTCAAAAACATATCAAGCAACCTCACATTAATAAACTAATATTTTTCAGCCTTGTTTGGGATGTTTTACCTATTATAAATAGGGTTTTTTAGCTTGTAATTAGTTTTTTTTAAGAGGTAATTAAAGATGGATTAATTATTTAATTATAAATAAAACTTGTGTATGAGAGTTTTCTTTTATTGTCGGTTCCTAATGGAACTTTTTCAAAACCTTATCAAAGATTAACTGTCTTTTTAGCTTTTATCTTGACTTGTCAAAGAATTAACCAAGTTTAATGGTGACTCTTATACTTCTCATTCGCGTCTCGTTTATAAACATTAGGTGGGGGTTGGTTACTCATAATCCTAGTATCTCAGTATAGGTTATCATTGTGTTAATCTTAATTCCAAACCTGATCTTAGCTTGTATGGGAAGGGTCAATTTAATTGTGAATTTCTTGATCTTTAAATCCATGGGGTTCGTATCATAAACTTACCTTGTAGAGAGGGAAAAATGTTGGGTGTTGTCGCGAGGTGACGCGACGTCGTCTGGCGACGTCGGAGGCTCTCTCTCGCGCCTCTTGTGTGAGGTGTTGTGTGTTGGGAAGGTTTTTTGGATTTAATCATAAATTATGATTAATGTTTAGGAGTCACCACCTAGTATTATGGTCACTAGGAACCTATGGTCTGCGAGAGTCTGGGTAAGGGACTGGTTGTGCAAGGGGAAGACACATCACCCCCAGTGCACCCTACCTAAAGTAAACTGCATTGTTGTTTGATTGTTTTTCTAAGTCAGGTTTCTATTCGTTGGTCTTTTCTAAGGCTCAAGGCAGATTTCTCTTCATGAGAGAGTCTCTACCCTATCGGGTTAAATCCTAACCATTCTAAAGTCTGAATATTAGCATCGCATTTATACACTTTGTATCTTTAATACCTGAGGGTGTACTTTATCATGTAATTTTACACCCCACAAATATTAAAGTCTACATTTGGATCCTAAAAAAATATTGGAAAAAGATTTTTGACTTGTTGGCCAAATTTTAATGGATAATCATAAACTGGTTACGATATCCATTTTTGATTTTTTTAAACATGAAAAAGATGCAATTTTTGTTTTTATGAAGATATCCTTGAAAAAAATTTAGGATTTGGCCGTATGCAATAAAATATTTTTTCTTTTTGAAAATGTTTTGAAATTTTTATTTTTTTTGAAATATTTCGGAGAAACCTAGGTATTTTAATACTGGAGTTGTATTTTACAATGTAAATATACAACCCAATATTATGCAAAATTGGTAGAAAAATATTTGAGAAAATCACATTTTTTTTAAAATGATTTTTGAAATTTTTTTGAATTTTTTTTTTAAATGAGGGCAGGGCTGGATCCAGCCCAGCCCAAATGGCTGGGCCAAAACTGGCCCGGCCCAAAGCTAATTATTTTGGTCGTTGCATGCAGAATGACCCAACCGTTGGCTCAAAGTAGGCATGGTGCACTGTCAAATTGTCAAATCTGCAGCTGCAGGCTGCCTGAGTTGGCCTCTTTGGGGTGGTGCCACGTCCGTTTATTTGCCAGTGTACCGGTGAAGACCATACCCCGACATAGAGGGATGTCTGGTGATCAGTTTCGTGCACGTTTTGGAAAATTTGGTGGACGTTAGGTGCATTAAATGCACCTGCAAAGGAGGTGACTGAACCAGTTTTTCAGGGAAAAAAGAAGAAGATAATGAATAGTGTTCAGGATTCTGTTTTGGCCAAAGTTCATTTCAGTCCTTCCTCTTTCAATTTCTTTCAATTGAACCCCTAATTGACCCTAAATGTTTGAAATTCAGCCCCTGATGACCTTCAATTGGAACTCCAAAGTTACACACCTTTTGCAATATGGTCCTTAGTCTCGGATTTTGTCAATTTAACCCCTAATTGACCATCAAACTTTCAATTTCTTCAATTTCACCCACGGTTTTTGTCAATTAAGCCCCTCAATTGTGGTGTCTTTTGCAGATTGGTCCTTACCTGCAAATTTCTTCAATCCAGCCCCTAATTAACCCCAAAACTTCAATTTTCTTGCAATTTGGCCCCTGATTTCAATCAATTAACTTGGTAAAAATTAAATTTGGTCACTTAAAATTTCAATCTCCTCAATTAAGCCTAAATTAGGCTCCCAAACTTAATATTTCACCAATTAAGCCTCAAATAAAATTAATTTGACCCATTTAAAGTATAATTAAGTCCTTGCACTTAATTAAATCCTTCAATTGGACCCAAATTAATTCTTAAACATAATTAAAATTTAATTTGGCCCATGATTAAATCAAATTGGCCTATTAAAAATTTAATTATGTCATTGGACTTAATTTTTATGCAAATTCGTCCAATAATCGTTTAATTTAACCTTGAATTTGCATTTTGTCTCCATTTTTTGGCATGATAGGGTACAATTAGGCTTTGAATTTCCTCCAAAAATTGCAGCTTGATTTCCTGACCTGCTTTCTCCATGTTGCCAGCCTTTTATTTTTTATTTTATTTTTTATTTTTATTTTGAAAAAAAGTGAATTTTTGGGGAATAACCTAGAATTGGGTTATGACAGGTGTCATAACCTATTTTTGGGTTATTCCCAGATTCATTTTTTTCCAACCTAAAAAAAAATGAAACACGACAGGATATCATTTTGAACAGCACTGTGCTACTTCTTCCCCTGGACGCGCAGAGGCAGGGAAGAAAAGGTTAATTTGTTACCTTGTATTTTCTCGCTCCCTCTCTCTCCCAAGACCCGAAAAACCAACAAGACACACACCCCTTGAACTGCCAAGACAAAAATGCAGAGGAGACAAGTCATGTGGGCGGCTGCCCAATGGCCGTCGACCACCCTACCCCTGTGCCATGACTGGACAAGGGTAGTAGCCCTCTCTTCCCTTTTTCACCTTTATAAATAGCAGGGGAAAGAGAGCAAAAGGGGGGGAATTTTGAGGAGATATCGGAGGAAAGAAACGAAAAAACCAGAGAGGGGAGATTGGAGAGAAAACAGAGAAAGACGGGGGGAGGATGAGAGACTAAAGGAAGAATTGATTGAGATACAGAAGGGAGAAAGAGAAGAAAAACATAGAGCAAAAACATAGGAAAAGAAAGAGAGAACGAAGGAGATTGAATGAAAAAAGAAGGAATAGCCAGAACAAAGAAACAGAAAAGAAAAGAAAAAAGAAGGAAAGGAGGGAGAACATAAGGGATAGAAGAGAGAAACTGGAAAAAAAAAAAAGCAAAGGAAAACAGGGGAGAACAGAGGAGAGAGAGATTAGAGAAACATAAGCAAAACATACCAGAAAGAGATAAGACACATGGACAAGGGGAACAAAACAATGACACTGTCATGGGGGAAAGCAATCAAAACAGAAAGAGATAAGGATAAACAGAGCCTTGAACCTCTGCACAAGAAAGAAGAAGAACAGTCACCGCCGCAATAGCCACCATCGTTTTTTTGCCATCTCAAACCACCGCCAACGACAACAAACATGCTCCTTCACTCCAAGTAATCTTCTCTCCTTCTTTGATCTGTCTTGCTGGTTTGTTTCATTTGCATGCAGAACGTGAGCAATTCACGTTTGCAGCAAATGAAATATAATTAGCCGGTTACTGTGCTATAATTAATTGGTTATTATGCTCAGCACAGTAACAAGCTATCTTGTCGGGCTGGACTTTAGTAGTGCATCACACGGTTGGGTTGAGTCCAGCTATCTTCTCCGGCCAGCTTACACGCACCTCGAGTAATTCCACAAGTCCTGAAGTTAACGACCATCACCAGAGTTCTTTAATAAAGCAGGCATTGCACCTTTCGGTAAAAAACAACTTTTGGCAAAAAAAAGTCACACAATTACATCTAGGAATAATCAACGACGATTAACCTTATATCCATTTAAAATCATCTGAAACTTCCATTGAACTAACTACCCCAGGACCATAAACATTTTGTCACCTAACAATCTTTAGTTCTCGACCTACTCTAATATTTTCACCAGATATCTTCAACAAAGCCTTGTGACACGAGGCATTGCACCCATTCCTGTTAACTTCAAGGAAAAGTATAATGCTGGAAACAGTCTTATCAAGAAAATATTGGCATATGACCGATATTGTCAAGTTTTTTGAATCTATGGAGGAATTCATGTGTGATTTCTACTATCTTGTCAATCGGTTTCATCACTGCCATCAAAGAACGAGCCACTACGTACTCAAGACTCGAGCAAGTCTTCGTCGGCTTCATTTAGAGATAACGCCGACCAATTCAATGACTCCAATCTATAAATAACCTAGCATCCATGCAAGAGATCTCACCCATCTCCTTAAGAAAAATCAGCGTGGAATCTAATGGAAGGGCTAAAGTTTGTACCAGTTTTTTCCCGCTGGGCTCTGGCTTCCTCATTTGCCTCTGCCTTCGATCCTAGTCCTCTTCAGGACTTCTGTGTAGCAGTGGATGAAACCGATGGTGGTCTGCGCTCTTGAAGTATTTCGTTAAGAGTTACATGATAGTATTACACTGAAAATATCAGGCATTCTGTATATATTTTATTATTCCTGTACTCTAGATTTATTAATTAAACACTAAATTCATTAATCATATATAAAAAAAATTAAAAATAAAAAAATATTTTATTAATAATAAATATATTTTAAATAAGTGAAATTCTATTTTCCTTAAGAGTAAATAATTCCTTACTTGAATCTCTAGAATTATTGCATAATTTAGGATTCCTAGTTTCCTTTAACTATTAGGGGGAAAGTCTTTTTTTTTTTTCCTTTAATTTTTGGAGGTACCAATTTATGTCGGATAATGACAGCATGGCAACTCCATGGTGTATACTAAGGTTGAGGTTGTGTGCATGTGTTTTCTTGTCAATTTATTTCTAAGCATTTATTTTATTTTATCTATTATTTATTATGTTTATTTTAATTTGCTAGATTGAATATGCATGCACTTTATTTTTCAAGTTTTTACACACCTCACAAAAACCAATAAAAAGCTTTGGTCTCGATCTCGTCACTTTTTGATTAATCTCTAAAAAGCTTTTAACAAATATTTTTTTACATTAATCTCTAAAAATAGCATAACACATCGATTTTTTATTGTTGATGAAAAGTTTTCATGTTAATACATAAAATAAAAGAATTCATCAAGCTATAAGACTTAATTTTGACAAAAAGTTGTGATATTAATTCCTGAAAAATAGAAGATTTTGTTGAAACTTTTTCTAAAGCATTGCTGAAATAACAAGCTCATCAATTTAATTTTTATTTCAAAAACATATGAAGCAACCACATATTCAAGACCAATAAACTAATATTTTTCAGCATTGTTTAGGACGTTTACCTATTATAAATATGGTTATTTAGCTTGTAATTAGATTTTTAAAAAAAAGTAATAAGAGATGGATTAATTATTTAATTAGAAATAAATTATGTATGAGAGTTTTCTCTTACTGTCGGTTCTTAATGGAACTTTTTCAAGAGCTTATCAAAAATCGACTATCTTTCTAACTTTTATCTTGACTTATCGAAAAATTAACCAAGTTTTGCAATAACTTTTATACTTCTCATTCGCCTCTTGTTTATAGACATTGACTAGGGGGTGGTTACTCATAGTCCTAGTGTCTGAGTATAGGTTATCGTTGTGTTAATCTTAATTCCAAACCTGATCATAGCTTGCTTGGGAGAGGTTAATTTGATTGTAGGTTCTCGATTTTCATGTCCATGGGGTTTGTATAATATAAACTTACTTGGTGGAGAGGAAAAAAATATTGGAGAATTTCTACTTTCCTAGAAAGTTAAGTCCTCAGTTGAGCGTATTTTCATGTTCTAATTGGGGTCATTTTAAGTTTTTTCTGTTTTTTTTTTTTACGCACCATCAACTATATAATTTTAAACCTTTAACCAACTTTAATAGATGTTTGAAATATTAAAAAAACAAATTCAGTGATTTCCATAGAGACTTCACAACTGCAAGTCCAAAGATAATATGGATAACCAGGAAAAAAAATTTATCTAAAAAATTCTCAAGTAGACATCTTTTTTAATAAAATTATTGAGACAACAACATATTGCGATGACCAACTTGGGAGACGTCGCCCTCACTTTCCCTGCAGGTGTGCCCTTCACCGCCTCCTCCCATCGAAGATCAACCCTCTTTGGCTTAGCACAACAGCCTCCACCCTAACCTCGCAGCAGATCGGAAAAGAAAGAAGACAGCGGGGGAAGCAGATCTAAAACAGAAAACAAATCGACTGTTTGTGTTGTTTTATGGGTTTTTTGCAGTGACGGTGACACTTACAGCCGGTGTAGGAAGACAGAGGGGAAGAAGACATTCCAGATCCCTTGGATTTTTGAAGTTTCTTGCGGTGGCGCGTGAACCCATTGTTTTTGTGGTCCAGAAGGACTCCCCTGCAATTCCTGGAGTTTTAGGGGCTTTTTTATAATTTTTAAATGGTTTCATGTAATTTTTGTTTAGTTTTGAATTTTTATAATTTGTAATGTGGATGTAAAAAGAGAAGAAAGGGAAAAAGAAAAAGGAGAAGAAAAAAAAACAAAAGAAAAAAAATATAGTGAATGTGTTGATTGTATTTTTTATGAATTTGCTTTTTTTTTATGATGAAATTGCAAAGATTAAAGAAGAATTTAATATTTTGATTGGATCACGGTCAAGAATTATTAACTTATACGTAAGTTGTATTTCTGATACCCAATGAAAAGATAAAATTTTTAAAACTTCTTTAACACATCAAAGTCACGAAGCAACTTACCTCATGTAAGGTGCGTTATGGGTGTTAATACCTTCCCTAACCACAACCAGTCCCTTACCCGCGAATCTCTGACAAGACCAGTACATTCGGTTTCCTAGTAGCCTTTAATAAATTACTAGGTGGTGACTCCCAACGAACCAATCAAGCAACGAACAAAAAAGTCGCTAGCCGACGCCACGCGAGTACGTGCGATACATAGACGAACTGTTAGAGAATAATATAAATCATATCTTAGGACCTTACCCAACAGGTTAAGCCATTGGGTTGAAATGGTTCTTTGACATGGTATCAGAGCCTTGATAACCAAGTAGTCATAGGTTCAAATCTCACCATCCCCATTTATTTGATAAAAAAACTAAGCACAAGGTAATTTGGGTCTGTGCAATTTTTAAGATCAAAGAGTTTTCACTTGTGAGTTGTGTTAGATAATAATATAATTCATATTTTAAAACTTTACCCAACAGCTTAAGTTATTAGGTTAATATGGTTCTTTGATACGAACAAAACAACTCGTGATGCCTAAACCTAAATTAATGCAATGTTAAAGGACCAACTTATAAAACAAAAATTGAGCGACTAAAATAAAAAAACAAATTAAAGGATAATTGGTTTTAGAGAGACAGAGAGAGAGAGAGAGAGATGTTACAATGGATAATGTTTTCTTTCTTTGGTTACACTAACTTCAAGAGAAGGATTAGGTTGTTTTTAATTTAATTAGTGACTTCAAAATATTTTGTAATAAAAATCACACAATTATATCTAGGAAAAATCATTTCCACTATCCAAAAAATATTTTTTTTTAATAATAAATGTCAAAGATATTAATATTTATTAGTAGTTCAATTGGTCAATTAATGATATAGTTTTAAATAATCAATGACCCTCGTATTGTCTCCATGGCTTCAAAAACAACCATTTTTGTGATAGAATTTTCGGTCATAGCCAAGCAAAATTCGCTCAAAAAGGCACTTTGTGATGGATTTGTGTTAAAAAACAATTGATAAAAAAAAAAAAAAAATTTGACGTCGCAAAGCGCATTTGTGATAGAATTCTAGCGATTATAAATTAAAAATCATGAATTTCTGGGACTTTGTGACATAAATTGCAGACACAAATCAGTCAAAAAAATATATAAATAAACAAATTATAAAATTCTGATTAGTCCAAAATGATTCATGTTCATCATATAATAACAACAACAACAACATGATTTTTTTAAAAATAATTAGTTTTTCTAAAAAATTTATTATTAATATTCATGATCATAAAATTTCAAATAATTTCTAGTGACGTTAATTGTTGAGATTAACCTCTTTAATTTAAATAATGAAGTAAAAATTTAAATCAGTTATTAGTTAATCCATTTTGATGAGAAACTAAATTAATGAGTGCACAGAGTGATAGAAAAGAAAAGGAGATATATAATATGTTTAATGGATAGTATTAAATTTATAAAATAAATCTTGATTTTTTTTGAGGTTCAACCAAATATGAAAAGATATTTTTCTATAACTTTATTTCGTCTATTTCTTTTTGTTACGGGCTAGCGAGAAATATTTTACATATACAGGTTATGTTTTATAGATAAGTTAATGTATATGATCTAATAATATTAAATCAAAATAATAAAAGAAATAAGGATTTTTGTTTTTTTTTTTGTATTGTTTTTTTTTTCTTAAATAATTCTTGCTATCAGTTAAGTTATTTTCTGACTAACAACTACTTTTCAATAAAAAATATTTATCATTATCCAAAAAAGTATCTAAATAGAGATCATTATATAAGTGTGTGTGTGTGTGTGTGTGTGTGTGTATATCAGATTATATGAATATATAATGAAAAGCCAGCTCCAATAGATGTTTTTAAGGAACAATGGAGAGATTGGTGGCTTCGCCATGTTCAAAGAACATTTATAAAAATAAAACAAAAACAAAATTGGTAAAAAAAGTCACGCAATTAATTACATCTAGGAATAATCAACGACGATTAACCTTATATCCATTTAAAATCATTTGAAACTTCCATTGAAGTAACTACCCCAGGACCATAAACATTTTGTCACCTAACAATCTTTAGTTCTCAACCTACTCTAATATTTTCACCAGAACAAAGCCTTGGGACACGAGGCATTATATTGCACCCAGTCCTGTTAACTTCAAGGAAAAGTATCATGCTGGAAACAGTCTTATCAAGAAAATATTGGCATATGATCGATATTGTCAAGTTTTTTGAATCTATGGAGGAATTCATGAGTGATTTCTACTATCTTGTCAATCGGTTTCATCACTGCCATCAAAGAACGAGCGACTACGTACTGAAGACTCGAGCGCAAGTCTTCGTCGGCTTCATTTAGAGATAACGTCGACCAATTCAATGACTCCAATCTATAAATAACCTAGCATCCATGCAAGATATCTCACCATCTCCTTAAGAAAAATCAGCGTGGAATCTAATG
>Ga0325402_1006645_pt1 | contig 10949 bp, 9 predicted proteins | sample PopdelMetagenome_22_FD_207212 | JGI IMG/M metagenome (GOLD analysis project Ga0325402, IMG submission 207212) | Populus deltoides microbial communities from Bellville, Georgia, United States - Xylem-PdKOR-R3 | ecosystem: Host-associated > Plants > Phyllosphere > Stem > Wood/Secondary xylem...
TTATCATTTTTTCAAAAAAAATCCCTTCTTCAAGAACACCTAAAATTTTGCTTCATTTACCATAATTTCTTACTTTCTCTACTCACTTTAACAATCTTAACACAATTTCACAATCAATTATAATTTTTCCCAAAATTTATCATGAACCCTAATTCCTCATTTCACAAAGTTCAATCAGTTTAAAGCATTAGTTCTTCAAGAATCTTATTTAAAAGTGTGAGGGCACCTTACCAAGCAATACCCAAAGCTTTAACACTTTTGAATTGAAAAATTTGCCTTGCTTGAATTGGTTTTTCCTCTCCTGGCCAAATGGCTCTTTTTCTTTGAAAAGCAAGTTTTGTTCTATTTTTTTTCTCCCCTTCCAGCACACTCTCACTTGCACTCATATATATATATATATATATATATATATATATATATATATATATATATATATATATATATATAATTAACTTTTTAAAAAATACCTTCCATGTCCCTAAATGTTCTCTTCTCGCACACACACTTTAGCACACATATTAGTTCATTAACTTTTTTTTAAAATGCCTTCTATATCCCTCAATAGTAACTTTTATGATTTTTAGGTAAAATTTCCTGAATCCTGATACCTGTTTATACCAAATCTTGCTCGGGTTATATTGAATTTCACTAAGTTACTCGTTTGTACTTTCAGTTTCATGAAATTCACTTCTATAAAAATTTTATTCATATTTTCATGTTTATTTATTTATTTATATATATTAACACTTGAACAAAACATTTTAATTTAGATTCTCAAATATATCATCGTTTTATAATTTAATTTATTGTTTTCCCTTATTTTTCATAATCCTGACTTTTATTAATATCAATAACATTATCCGGGGTTTTACATGCTCTCTCACAGAGTCTTATTTCAGCACTTTAGAACCCAAAAGCAATGTACAAATGAAAAAGATGCAAAAACATAAAGTCACATAAGAGACTCACCACTATATGACAATGTGTTGTACACGTGCCTTCTAGAGACTTTGTGATTACCAAAATGAACCTAGAAAAACTACGATGGCTTATTTGATCTTAAAGAGCATGTACAAAATGTCAGGAGAAACTTGGAGTTAGTTATCTATGATTCTAGTGCCATATGCAAAATACTCCCTACTATCTCTAGGGGTTCTACATTTACTTGGTATTGTAGTTTGAAGCTAGGATCCATATCCAGCTTTTCAGACTTATGCAGCAAATTGATTGCTCGCTTCAATATGAGCATTTCAACTAAAAAGAGCTTAACTGAACTTTTCTCCATTACTCAATCAGAATGAGAAAGCACTAGAGACCATTTGAAATGATTTAATAAATAGATGTTGAAGGTGGAAAACCAACTAGAACCAGTAGTAACAGAAGCCTTGATTAATGGAATACATAACTACTCCATATGGGAACATCTCTGAGTGCTACCTGATAGAAACCTTTTTAGTGTAAAGCAAACCATGAAGAATCATATTTGTGAAGAAAACACAAGTGCTCCACGACAAGAATATCCTTGTTTAGAGGATTTCCAAAGCAAGATAATAGGCATCATCCTCGAGATACCCAAACTTTTAGAGGTAATACCAGGATTCCCACACGAAATAGACTGGTATACCCATAATTGATGATCACTCCCTTAAACACCACTAGGGATGAGGTACTCATAGTAATATAATGGAAGGAATATATGCAATATCCACCACTCATAATGGGAGATGCAAAGAAGAGAAATAAAAAGAAGTAATGCCTTTTTAATAAGGATAAAAGACATGACACTAAACAATGCTTTGCCTTTAAAAAAGAAATATAGAGGCTCATAGCTAAAGGCCATCTCCAATAATTTATGAAAAAACAGATATGGCAGCAAGGAATAGAAGCCGAGCCTTCTTACAGGTCTTTTCAAGAAATTAATGTCATTATGAGAGGAAATTTAATTGGTGAAGTTAAAAGAAAACGCAAAAAATCTTATGGGAAATAAGTGTTAGTTATAAGAGTTCAGAACCATTGGCATGTACCAATTATGTTTATGTATGAGGATAAAGAATGTGTGACTATTTTATATGAAGACACTCTTGTTATTTCCATCATACTCTCAAGCTTCAATGTACATAAGGTCCTTGTGGATGATGAAAATACTGTAAACATCATATTAGAAGATGTTATGATTTAGATGGGTATTGAATCCTCTAGGTTGATTCTAGTGAAGACACCCTTTATTTAGGATTGAGGGGAAATGAGTGCTAATAGAAGATGCTCTAGATATCATAGTGACTATGGGGATATACCTTAAATGTTGTACACTATACTAGACCTTTATGGTGATCAAGACGAACGTCTCCTACTATGTCATCTTTGGTAGACCTCTTTTCATGAAATTAATGCAGTGATTAGTAATAAATATCTGATTATAAAATTCCTTACAGACAAATGAGTGGCTACTATGAGGAGAAACAAACTAATCTCAAGGAGGTGTACCTCAACTTGTCTAAAAGGTAAGAAGTCATTGGTTTTAGACTAGCTAAGGTCCTTAAAAAAACGAACAAAGGTTAGAACCTAAATCTAAAAAGAATTGAAAAAAGTAAGCATTGGTGAGAATGAAGATATGATAAAAAAAAGGTGGGCTCCATTCTAGAACCAAGACAATATCAATTATTGTCAAAGCTCTTTAATATCCAAAAATCAAATTTTACATTCAAGCCATCAGACATGTCAAGCATCAACCCTACAATGACCTCTCATCGATTGAACATTAGTTCTTCCTTCTTCCCAGTTAGGTAAACAAAAAGAAATTCTAGAGGGCAATAACAGAAAGCTATCTTAGAGGAGATGACAAGTTGTTAGAGGCAAGATTCATTTGGGAGGTGATGTGCCTTGAATGGCTTACTAATGTTGTTTTGGTGAAAAAAATCCAATGGAAAATGGTAAATGTGTGTGGACTTTGCTAACCTCAATAAAACATGCCCTAAATATAACTTTCCTTTGCCAAAGATAGATCGTCTAGTTGACTTTATTGTTGTTTTTGAATACTTAAGTCCATTGGATGCAAATTCTGGATATCATCAAACCCCAATGCATCCTGATAATGAAGAGAAAACTGTTTTCATCACTGACCAAGGAATATTTTGCTACAGAACTATGCCATTTATTTTAAAGAATGTTGGAGCTACATATCAAAAGATGGTGAAAAAGTCTTCAAGAATCAAAATAAACAGGAACATGGAAGCCTATATTGATGATATATTGGTCAAGAGTATGATTTTTGAGTAACATCTCCAAGATCTGCAAAAGGTCTTCTCTATTCTATAACAACACTAGATGGAATTTAAATCCTAGCAAATGTGCATTCAACATAAAAGGAGGGGAATTTATGGGTTTCTTTATAAGTAGTAAGGGCATTGAGCCTAATCCAGAGAAAAACCAAGCTATCATGAATATGACTCTTTTTTTATCAGTAAAAGAGGTCCAAAGGCTAACAGGAAGAATTGTAGCTCTCAACATATTCATTTCTCACCTTAGATAGCGTTCTTTAAAGAATATCTCTAATTTTGAATGGACTTTAAAGTACTAACAAGACTTTAAAACACTCAAGCTCCATTTATCTTCTCTAAAAATCTTTTCTCAGCTTAGAAAAAAAAAGAAAAACTTTTTTTCTACTTGGGGCCTACCAACTAGGTAGTTAGTGCAGTATTGATATGAGAAGATGAGGGAATATAGAAACTAGTATATTATATAAGCAAGGTTCTCTATGATGCAGAGACAAGATGAATAAGGATTGAATAGGTGACCCTTGCATTGTTTTATGTTGATAGGAAATTGAAACCATATTTCCAAGCATATCAAGTTATTGTATTAACTGATCTACCTTTGAGGCAAATCCTCTATAAACCTAGCCTCTCAGGTTATCTAGTTAAATGGGTTATTGAGATGGGAGAGTATGGACTCCAATATCAGCTTAGAACAACTATCAAAGGCCAATCTTAGCTAATATCATTGTAAAATGCTCCTTCACCAAGCAATCTCTATTAAAGATTGAAATTGAATTAGCGAAGAACCAATTCCCTACTGACCCTTGGATGTTGTATATTGATGAAGAATCAAACACTAACGGTAGCGGAGCATGGCTTATGTTAAATAGTCATTGGGCATAAATTTTGGAACATTCAATTTGTTTGGAATTTCCATCCTCCAATAATGTAACGAAGTATAAAGCTCTTTTGCATGTTTCAGTTTAGCAAATTATAAATCCCTGTCAAAAAAAGAAAAAAGAATTGAACCATTAAAATACCCAGGAGAAAACATGAGGGGACTAGTCAATGAATAACCTAAAAGATATTAGGATAAGAATATACAACATCCGAACATGACCTACCCTCATTAAGAGAGAGTATAAATACATTGAGAGAATAAAAAGGTGATTTTCCTCTTCCCATGGTCCTACAAAATAACCCTAACAACCCCCTCTCTTGCATAATTTCCACCAAAACACCTCTTGCATGTCACCTTCCTTGAATACTTAAGTGCGAGAAGAGTTGAAGAGTGAAAGAAAAATGAAAACATTGAAGGGATGAGGAAGATAGGAGGGTGGCTGGAACATCAGTGAAGAAGAAAAGAAAAACTAAAAGGAAGAAGAAGAAAACCACCAAAGCACTCCCCTAAATTCTATTTAAATTCATGTGGTAAAGGTGATCCTTACTCTTGTATTTGTTGTTTTGAGACTATGAGGTAAAATGAGAAGTAAACCCTAAATAAGGTGACATAGGGTTCTTGCATCTCTTGATTATGAAAAGCTAAATGGAGAGGTTAAAAGATTGGGATGATAAGAGTATAATTTCAAATTCTATAACAAAAGATTGGGATGATAAGAGTATAATTTCAAATTCTATAACAAAAGAAATTGATATATATTAAACAGAAAACCCTAGCTAAGGCTAACCTATTGAAAAGGTGAAAAGAGGATATAATGAGAATGAGATGATACAATATGTTAGTTGTGACCTTGACAAGCACTTAGGATAAAATGCTTAAGCTAAAACAAAATTTTAGAAATGTTAATATCCTTGTTTTGCATCATGAGTTGTAGAGCTTACTTGATTATGAACTTAGAGGATTGATGTATGATTATTGCATGATAACATAAAGATGTTTGTAATAGAAGTGATAATTTACATGAGTAAACTTGAAGGAATGAAGACATTATGGTTCGACCAAGAGGAAAAAAAATGAAGGAAGTTCCCTTATATGATGAACATCCTTAGAGAAACAAATAAGATAGTAGAAATTGAGTTCATGTATAAATGTGAGATTAGTTACTAGCTTGTGTTTTATGATTTGGAATGATATGATTAGGAATGATGAAATGAACACTTGGTATGAATGTTCTATATTTCGGCCACCATGAAAGCTTAGGAAGGAAAATCATACTTAAACTTAGTTGAATACTACTTGACAACATTGTGATGAACTAGAAAAGATTATGGAAATGAATATATTTCTTAAACATGTTTCGTAGAACTTCATAAATTAAAATGCATAGAACACATTATACCATGTTATAAAAGATGAGAAAATAGATGATATGATATGGTAAAAACACAAGTATACTTGGTAGAGAAAAGACATAGGTTTCGACCATTTTGGAAGAAAATAAGAAAGAAAAACCGTCATGAATATTGTCGTACACGACATCGCAACAACCTTTAAAAATTAAATTTGCGGAAAAAAAAAATATATCTAGCATCTTGTTCTTGGGGGGGAGTCTTATTTAAGGAGTTGCCACCAAGTATTATGGTCACTAAGAATCCTAATTGGTCAACAGAAATTTTATGGTACAGAACTGGTTAAGCACCCCTTAAACGTCTTACCTGAGTTAGGCTGCGTTACTTCTTTTATCTTAAATTGCTAAAGGTTTGTTGTATTACCAATGGTCTACTTGTAATATTCCTGACTCTGGTGCCAATGAATATTTAGTTACAAATACATCTAACTCTGGCTTTGGCAAATATTACGTAACACAAAAAATGGTAATCCTGACTCTGACGTTAGTGAATAAACCAGTAAAATGAATTAAAAGAAAATCATACATATATTTTTATATATTTTTTATGAAAAAAGACACGTATGTATCGCATACCAGATTTACATTTCACAGTAAAAATTCACAAATTAAATATATAGTGAAATCATTAGGAAAAAAACACGAGAGGCCCACAAATAAATTCAAAAGGATTCACAATTTTTTTGGAATTTTCTTATAACCAAAAGGGGTCTGTTTGGCTAGATAACAAAACAAAAGAGAATGAAATAAAAAGGGTAAGACATAAGGGTGTGTTTTGCCAAACACACCCTTAGCGCAATACAAATTAGGCTGGTTGGGCTTGAGGCCCAGACTCAGCCTAGCTTTCACTATTTTCTAAATGAAATAAAAGGGGTAAACACACCCTTAGTGCAATACAAATTGGGTAGGCTGGGCCTAAGACACAGACTCGGCCCAAGATTCACTATTTTCTGTTTTTTTTTTTTTGTTGGGTCCAGCTCAGCCCGTACAAGCTAGGCTAGACCCAACAGCTCAAGCCAATGACTCGACTGGCCATGGTCAGCAGACGTGTGTGAAATGTTCACACATGCTTGCTATAGGAGATGGTTAATTAAAATTCAAGGTAACAGCGTCAAGTGAATTGAATTGATAGCGGGGGAAGAAAGAAGACTTACCTAGGGGATGTTCTGGATGAAACGCTACGGGCTCCTTGCTAGGATTCTGGAATTCCCACCTGTCTTTTTCTGCTTTGTCATCTTCTTTTCCATTCTTTTTATTTTATGTGTTTTCCTCTTCGTCCCCTTCTCTCTCTGCTATTTTTTTCTTGTTCTCTATCTTCTATGTATCTTCTCTGTGTTTTCTCCTCTCGTTCATCCCTTAGTTTTTTTTCGTTCTCTCTGTCCTCTGGTCTCCTGTTCTCGTGTTTGTTCCTTCTTGTTTGTTCGTGTCTGTGTTCTTTATTTTCTAGTTTTTTTTGTTCGTTCACCCGTGTTTTTCTCCCACCTTATTTGTGTCTTCTTCTCCTTCATCCGTCCTCTGTCTTTTTCTCACTCCCCCTCATTGTTCGTGGCGTTTCTCTGGCTTTTATAAAGCTAGAGAATGCCACGCGGTCGCCTCCAGATAATGAGGCGACCGACCATTGTTATTGCAGGAGTAATGCATTGTGGGGCAGCTAGAAGACATGGTTCATGAATGAAGAAGGTGAAGAAGATTTTTCTTTGAAACAATGTCACCTTAAAGGGATATTTCCAATTTGCCCCTTGAACTTCTGACATTTAGCAATTAGGTCCTTATAGAGATCTTTTTTTTTCTAATTTTACCCCTGGATCAACTGCAATTGAACCCATGGATTTCGCAACATTTACAAAACAGTCCTTGGTTTCCAATTTAATCAATTCAGTCCTTAATTGGCTCTAAACTTTGGTTTTTATTCAATTAAGCTCTTGATTGCATTAATTAAATAAATCAAAATTTAATTAAGTCTATAAACCTATCAATTCTTTCAATCTTTGACCAAAATGACTCCTAAATTTATAATTCCATTCTTATTAGTCCTTCAACTTTCATCTCATATTGTCTTGTTCTCATTCTTAAATTATATTTTTATTTTTAATTTATTTATTTTTTAAAAAATAAAAATTTGGGTTATGAAAGTTACCCCCTCTTTATAATATTCACGATGCAAAGACATTGGAAAATTTTGTTTTCTTTTGGCTTTGCATAGTAAATTTATAAAGAAAAGTAGACATGGAAAAAAACTTTTGCTTTTTTCAAGAATCTTGAAAACTTTGAAAGTAGTAGATTAACAAATGTCCTTCGCCGAGTGATTTTGAAATCAAGAAATTAGTCATTTGAAAGGCGACCTATCTTGTCAATAAAAAATCAAACAAAGTTTTTGGAAATGGTCTAATTATTCCAGACGACCTGCCCATTGGTGAAAAATACAAATATTTGTTGAAAGTGGTCTAATTGTTCTAGGCGACCTGCCCGTGGGTGAAAAATACATAGATTTTTCAGAAGTGGTCTAATGTTCTAGGTGGCCTGCCCGTTGTTGAAAAATACAGAGATTTTTCAACAATGATCTAATTGTTCTAAGCGACCTACCCGTTTGGTGAAAAATACATAAAAAAAATTAAAGTGGTCTAATTATTTTAGGCAACCTGTCTATTTGAAAAACTCGAAGTTTTGGTTTTTTTTTCCTTTCATTGATTTCATTGTAATGAGTGACCTACCCAATGATGAAAGATATGATAATTTTTTTCCAGGTTGGTCTAATTCTCATAGGTAACCTGCCTAGGTGAAAACTCAAAGCTTTCATTGTGATGGGTGACTTTCCTAATTGAAAAATACGAAGATTTTTCAAGTAATCTAGTTCTTATGGGCGGTCTGCTCATGTTAAAATTTCTTAAGAGTGAAAAACTTTCAAGAGTATTTTCAATTTTTAGCCATTTCAAGGTGGCCTTCCTTTTGACGGATATTGGAGATTTCTCTCATGAATTTTTGCAAAACATATTGTTCAATGTTTAGGAGTTAGATGACATGCACGCATCTTTATCTAATTTGAAATATGGGATCCCATTTTTTCTCAATCTCATTGTTGATTGATTGATAAGGTTTTGCCATTTTTTATTTTGAGTCATTTCTCACTCGGCTTCTAGTCCACTCAAGTTGACCCATGTATGTCTTTTCCAGAATATTTGTAATTTTACCCAGATCAGTCTTTATGGTGCTTATCATGACCCATTTACTCGCTAGAAACTCTATGTCTTATTGACCAATTTGAGAAAATCATTCATTAATTCCTTGCCTCACTACTAAAAACATTTGGTGTTACTTGTTAAAAGGATTAATCTGCCTTCGTAAACAAAAATGCCCCTTTGTCTTATTGTATGAAATGTTCCTTTCCTCCTTTTCTGTTACCTGAAGAGATCAAATCCCCTTCTAAGCACAATATTGCCCCCTTGTATGGGTCTTGCTCCTAAGTGTGCTCTATTAGTGACTCAGACAAATAATGTTTTTGAGTAACCCTTCTCTCTTTTCTTCTTTTTTGGTTTTGGTGAAGGAATCTTTGTCTAGAATGAATCTTGATCTTGCATTTTTAAAATAATTTTTTTTTAATGTGAGTTCAAAACAATTTTCTTTTGAAATCTTGCAACTCTTTGGTAATGTTTCTTGAAAATAAGATGATTTGCTCTTATGTTGACAAGATTGCAATTGGTGAAGGTACATGATAAAGTGACCTTTCACTTTTGTGGGTTTCAAAACAAATGGCTCAAGTAAAAACTCAAGGTTTTGTTTGAGAAAAATTTATCTCTCTTTGAACACTCATTTCATAAACATGAATAACAATTGGAAGCTTGTTTTGATGTCATGACTCTTATGAAAAAGTACTTTTTGCATTTTGAGAGCATCGTTTATTGTTCCAACTTGCTTGTTTGCTTAATTGCAATTGGTGAAGGTACATGATGAAGTGACCTTCCATTTTTGTGGGTTTCAAAACAAATGGCTCAAGTAAAAACTCAAGGTTTTGTTTGAGAAAAATTTATCTCTCTTTGAACACTCATTTCATAAACATGAATAATAATTAGAAGCTTGTTCTTGATGTCATGACTCTTATGAAAAAGTACTTTTTGCATTTTGAGAGCACTGTTTATTGTTCCAACTTGCTTGTTTGCTTGATTAGAAAAGACTTCTATAGGCACGTAACGTAGGCTGTGGTTCTTTGCTTTGAAAAAAAAAAGATTCATAAGGCTCAAAGAGTGTTTCAAGGTTTCAAAGACCAAGGATCATTATCAGTAGTTCGAATCTTTGTGTCTTCCATTCTTTTTCTTTTACCGCTTTTCTTTGATTTGCCCCTTTTTCACTGTTTTGACTCGAGCATACTCATTTTGTTTTGGCCATCACTTTTTGTTATGATTTGGGCATGCCCCCTAGTATTTGAGTTTCTTGGGCTCTTTTGCCCTTTTGGCTTTCTCATCTTTTTTTATTATTGAAATTTTCACTTGCCCCCAATGTGGGGTGCAATCCTAGTCAGGATTTTTCATGAAAGAAAATTTATTTTGACTCAAAAAGGGACCACAAGGGATACGTTCATTTTTAGAATGTGAAAGGGATAACAAAGATGATCTTTCCTCATTTCAAGCATAAACAGTTAAGATCAATAAACTTTGATCTCGTCCAGTGTGATGGTTTGGACTTTGTAAAAAAATGCATTTCATGAGTTTATGAACAACAGAACCACTACATACCATTATGCATACATTTAAAACACCTGGCTCAAAAGTCATGGTGTGAGGGTGGCTATTCATTTTTTTTCTATTCATATACTTTAATTTAGAATTTAGTCATCTCAATGAAGGAGTTACTTGATTCATTTGTCATTCTACAAATATAATGTCAAAATATTGTTTCAAATAAACATCAAATCATTTTTAAAATTAGAAAGCAAGTTCAATTTTCAACAATTCCACTAGGAGAAAAGATTTAGGTAAAAAAAATAGACTTAGTCTATGAGATTATGCAAGGTTGTAAATGTGTATTTGTGAATAATGCTTGGTTGTAAATCAACGAAAAAGACAATTGAAGGACAAACGCATTATTTCATTAAAACTTTAGAAGATAGGTTCAATAACAAAGACCTTATGCCAACGTCTTAAGCTATAATTTCTAACAAGGTAATACATAAAAAGGCTAAACACTTAGCTACCAATTGATCGGGATTTTCTGGAATCTCTAAATCGTTCCTCTCCTAGGGCCTCTTTCCAAAATTTAGTTAGAATAATATGTAGACCATTCTTGGCCTAATAACATTGTAGCTTCATCTTCAAGACAACTAATTTCTAGGGACCGATGTGGAGAAATTAGTTACATGAGGGGTAGGTGTTTTTTAGTAGTTATTTCTCTTGCT
>Ga0325402_1006648_pt1 | contig 10948 bp, 3 predicted proteins | sample PopdelMetagenome_22_FD_207212 | JGI IMG/M metagenome (GOLD analysis project Ga0325402, IMG submission 207212) | Populus deltoides microbial communities from Bellville, Georgia, United States - Xylem-PdKOR-R3 | ecosystem: Host-associated > Plants > Phyllosphere > Stem > Wood/Secondary xylem...
ATTCTAATTAAATATTCATGTGTATTTTTTTAAATAAAATTCTTTATTAGGTTTGTATATAATTATCCATAAAGTAATTTCTAGTATTACCATAAAAAGCACTAATCTTACTTACAAATATGACATGCCAAATAAATTTTTAAATATCATTGTAATTATTTATTTTAAAATATTAATAAATAAAACAATTTAAAAAAAAAAGTGAAGGGCCAACAAAATAAAGCACATGCACAATTGAGCATGAAAATACCCATGAGACAAGCATGTTTTTATAAAAATACAAAAGGTATGGATGATGTTGTTCATCTAGACAAACGATGTGTTATGTGTTGTAATACTTTCCGAGCATCTTTGGTCACTAGAAATTAGGATATGAATTTTTGGATCATTAAAATTTAAATTTTGACTAGTTTTCATCTAAAACCATCAAGTAACGCAATTCTATTTCCAAAAAAAAACATATTTTTATTAGCTAAAAACTTAAAATCAAATCAAAATAATTTTTTTTGATATTGTTCTACTTTCTTCGCATGATTAAAAGGTCAAACTATCTCCATTGAACTCTCTTCTTCAAGATAAATTCATGAATATCAAGATTAATATTTTTAATTTTTGCAAAAATAGGATGACCATAAGTTTTATCTCTTATCTCTTTTTTGGTGACTATCTCTCACCTCTCTTAATTATTAAAGATGATAATTAAGAGAAATTAAGTTTGATGATTGAAGTATAAATTTTTAAAATAACAAGGACCAAAGTGTAACAATACAAACCATTTTAACAATACAAAAAATGATCCTTTTTTCTTTAATTTTGATCCTTTTTTTTTCAATTATTTTAACTGTAACCTATAATTATTTTTCGTAACAACTATCCATAATGTAATGCAAGAACAATCCTCGTCATAATATAAATTCGAGCACAGCAAAACACATCCCAAAATATATAAACTATGGCAACATAATTTACGAGGACAAAAAAAAACAAATAAAATGTAATGGCCGAAGGGTAACATTTGGTCCAATGACGTTGGAATTTGAAGTTTTCAATTTTTTCTACTGTAATAATCGGATTATAGAAGAACAATAATATTTTTTATATATATTATTCTATATTTTAAAAGACATGAGAAAAATACTATGGAGGTATTGTGGACATAAACTAATTATATTATGGATCACACTATAGATATGGAGGATTTACATTATAGACGATATTATAATGCCATGTGATATTTGTTGTTTTTTAATCAAAAAATGTTACTAGGTTCGGCTCATAACTAGACTGAAGGATATTGAGTTTGACTCTGCATTAAGAACAAATATGTTTTGCTAGAAAAGAACTTTTTGGTTGTTGTAAGGATAATAACCTCGTTGAATTCTATTCTCAATTAGAAAATTTTGATCTAGCATATGTATTTGAGAATGAAAAAGATTTTGGTTGATTAACAAGGAAACACATTCCTTTTAGTGTAGCACAAAACTTAGAGTATTTATATGAGTATGTCATTACTTCGTATGATGTTTTTGATAAAATAAGTTCTTTCTAACATGAGGAGACCGATACAAAAGATTTTAATAAAATGTGCAATCTACATGTATAACTTTTGATTTGATTATTAAATTATGTTAAAATTTTTTTAGAAGATTTTATAAACTATATTTTCTATATAGTTAAAACTTCATTACCATTTAAGGTCGGTAAGACCTTCAAATTAGGCCAAGAATTGTTGTTTTATCAGTTTTGTTATTTTCCTAGTTAATTTCATGTTTTTAGCTTTATTTTCGTGTTATATGTTACTTTTATATTTAAATTAAAATTTTGATTATTCTTATAATGTAAAGGTTGGTTTTAGGTTTTTTTCAGAGAGTTGTAATCCTATTTTGAGGATAAATTATTAAAAAAGAATTATTTAACAATGAAATTATAAATTAAAGTTTTTTTGTGATATATTCTTCTAAAACTTCTATCTTTTTTATTTTTATTTTTTTTTATTGTGGCACTTACCAAACATCTCGACCACACGTATATAATACATCAGCTCACTCACGGTCAACAACCATAATCAATCAGTACTTGTTGAAGAAACAAAACTTTAAACCTATTTGTTTTTGCGTTTCAAAAGCGTTTCAGAAAAAAATTAAATTTTTTTTCTTTTCTTCAAATTAATGTTTTTTAATATTTTTCAATAATTTTGATACACTGATATCAAAAATAATTTTTAAAAAATAAAAAAAACATTATTTTAATTTATTTTTAAATAAAAAATACTTTAAAAAATAACCACAACCACATTTCCAAACATAATCTAAAAGGTGAACATTAGCAATACTTGTATAAAATATACATGTATGCATTCACGTGATAGTTGAAAGGTTATTATAATTTTTTAAATAAAAAATTTAAAACTTATAATAATATTGAACATGAAAAATAAAATAAAAAATATTTTATTTAAATAAACAAACCTAATAACATCGAATATAAAAATAAGAACAGTAAAACTAAAAAAAAGCTAATACTAATATATATAAAAATAAAATTCTTAATTAAATAAAAAAATAAAAAAAAACTAAAAAAATATTTATTTTTTTTAAAATTATTACATCAGTCTTTTCTGATTGAAATGTGCTCATCATCGGTTCAAACCTCAATAAAAAAAAACCATCATTTCCACTGTGAACACCTCCAATGTAACTTTCCTAGGACACAGCCTTCGTAATTAGAAATTGTCCTTTACTATGAACACAAAACCTCCTTGCTAGAAAATCATCCTTCACCGGGACCAATCGACACAATAAAAAATAAAACATAATAGGTTTTTATATATATATATATATATATATATATATATATATATATATATATATATAAATCAAGCCCTTAAAAATTAAAAACACTGTAACTGTAATGAGACACCTAAAATATTTCCTTTTTTTTTTTCATTGTAGTCTCCTTATTAAAAATCTATTACAATTATTTATATAGAAAAAACAAAAAAAAACACTAATAATACTAAATAGAAAAAATAAAATAAAAAACTATTATTTAAAAAAAAAACTAGAAAAACCTAATATCACCGAATATAAATTAAAAAGAACTAAAAAAAATTTATTTTTTAAAAAAATTTATTTCCATCTACTTGTATCTTAATTTCTAGTCAAGTTGTCTCTAGTCAAGTCGTCAAAACGGGATCGCTCCGACGTGTCTAAGATTTACTTTAGTGGGTGTCGTTCTACTAATTATAGAAGGTCTCAAGAACATCTACGAGATTTTAGTGGGTATCGTTTTACTATGGCTTCAATTCAATTTCTAAAAACGTGAAACTAGTAGTTTTTCTTGGATGTTTTCCTGAAATTAAGATGAAATCTCAAAACTACTAGAGAATTACATGATTATTAATTTCAAAATTCATAAAATTAATTAAAATACACATAAACGGGCTAACACAACTCTGTTAATTAAAAAAATTAAAGAAGGTTTCAAGAACATCTACGACAGTGCTAACTTTAGTAAATAGCAAGTATTAATTTTAACTAACTAAAGATGTTGTGTAAGAAAAGTAACAATACGTACGGACGGACGGACGGACCAAATTAAATGAAGGAGGGAGATAGAGATGGAGATTTCTGGTAATATATTAGCGTGGGGGTGGGGGGGACTAATACTATATGAGGAGTTATTACACATTGATAACTTGACAAGTGGGGATACTCAAGTTTGTTTGGCTTTTGATTATTAAAAACTTAACAGAGATAACGATGGAGTTGTCGGTAAAACTCTAATCTACAGATAGAATTTCTCATAATGGAACGGTGGCCCACACCGTCCATAGATTATCATCTAGAAGTTTACCCATCAAATTAAAGGCAAGACCCCCTCCCCCGACATTCGCAAAAACAGAGCTTGATTGACTGCCCCAAAACCGAGGTGATTAAGGTCAAGGTTTTCATCAAGTGGTCACAGAGCGTAACTATGCTTACTGTTGCTGGACTAACTTCAGGTTGACCTGTGGTCCAGCCTCTCGAGTCCAGTTACGGTGATGGTATGCTATTTCAAGCTATCTTTTGGGCATCAGAATAAAATCTTCTCATGTAACCATTTCAATCTTTATATTATGAGTTTGTTGTGATTTAGAGTGATTGTTTATTTAATTTATTTTTAATATAGAATCTTTAATAAATGTTTTTTTTTTATGATTGATACTTGATTTTACAAACATTTATTTTTATCATAAAATTAAACAAAAATAATTTCAAAAAACACAAAAGTTATTAAAATGATTGAAGTCCTTGATCCAGGTCACAGGGTGATCAAAGTTTATTTAATTTGACATCGTTTTAATATTTTTAAAAAATTATCATTTTAAATTTTTTTTAAAACTATACCATATTTTTACTGGACATCCAAGTTGTCTTTGAACCTGTTAAATTGATTGATTGATTTTGAATCTGCTTATATATGGTGTAGTTGAAAACTCGAGCTAGGCATGAAGACAAGTTAACAAGTTTCAAGATCGAATCATTTTTTTAATTTAATGATGTTGCCAAAAAAATTCCATACTCTTAATATTTTTTTTTAAGTTTTTCAAAACAAATAGTCTGACGTGCAACATATCACAAATAAATTTACTATTTCCCTCCAAACATTGTTCGCTACTATCAAGACTAAAACCCTTCTCATTGATACTCAATTTTGTTTTTCACTTGAATTGGGTTATAGGGAAAACTTATAGGCTAGGAGGCAATCTACAATTGAAAACCTTATCGTATACGTCCTGGTTACTTGTATCGAACAAACTAAGCCAATTCATGCTGTTGCTCATTCAATGTTTTTTTTTAACATACCCTAGCTAGGTTTGAATATTTCCATATATTTGTGTGTGTCTACTTGAGCTTTGATCTAGGTATGTAGTTGTGCTTATTGTCACTTGACCTTTGAGTGATTTGCCGATTGATCAACAAATATTACAAGAAAGGATTAACAATTTGATCACTGTTTTATTACAGGAGGCTGCTTAAACTAAAAGACGCACAAGTATAGTTCTTAGGGGTGTAATTATATATGGAGTGCTGTATTTCAATAACGACTTGCCTTACAGAATGATCAATCAAGACGAGGGACGAATTCCGAGTCATGCCTTGACTTTCAACTCCAAAAAGAGAAAAAGAAGCTTGGTCGATTCTATGTATATATATGGTAAGATCCAGCTGCTTTAATTAAGTGCAATTATATATTAATTAGAGGGAAACCAAATTAACAACATTTTGTAAATGAAACCCAAAAGGTTGAAAGGACAGGTTTTTCTCCTAAATAAAGTCTGTGTGCTAGATTTTGTGTGACCTCGATCGTTGCTGCCTTGCTTTAGCACGTGATTTTCTCCCCTGAAAAGAATAAAGGGTAACAGAAAAAACAAGGAAAGCGAAGGGTGAAAATGATGAAGCAGACATATCCAATCATAATGATCTTCGTTGACATCAAGAAATTGGCAGATCCAATCAGCTGTTTGAGTGAAGAAAGGATATCATAAGCCTGCTAGATATATTTGTATAAATTAATTCTACGTACACATGTACGAGCATGTGTGTATGTACAGATATGGCCGGTATGTGCAGTACTATACCTTGAAAAGGAAAAGGGGGAGACAGCATTCGGAGTGGACGGCTTTTTCATGTTGAATTTTGATGCAAGAAATGATGTGCTTATCTTGAAATCATTAGGTTTTCCCCTAAATGGCCATATTATGATTAATCCTCCAACGTCCTTAATCATGTTCTTTCCCAATTGTGTAAGAACACCTTTTGTTTGGTCTATCTAGGTATGTAGTATTCATTACAACTCCACTGCTTTTTATGTTTTTACTAGATTCAAACCAAAAGGAAGATTTTCGTTAGCTTCACTTATCAAACTTATTACTTCATGCTCTAACATGTTTTGCGGCACGCGCGTGCACACATATTTCGTGACCATGCTCCAATGTGGGGCTGAATTATTTTTTTTTTTTGCATGAAAATAATGTTTACCTACTGCATGTGTGTTTTTTTTAAAAAAAATACACAACTCGAGTCATAAGTCTAACGAGGTCAAATAAGCTGATTTTAATTTAATTAGACAAAAAAAACAATAAATTGATTAAATTTGAAAATAGAAGTAATTAGGATAACTAGAAAAAAAATATTTTTTTCAAAAGAGGACAAACAATGTATCTCAATCCACATCTTATTAAATACAGAAGAACGAAACGGGGTAAAAAAACATAAAAAAACTGGTTCTGGTTAACTCGAGTTAGCATGACAAACCTGTAACCTTGATAATTAGGGTTGCGCCAGCATGATATGCCGTGTCCCAGATTATAAAATTGAAATAACCCAATAAAAAATAAAGATCGAGAATTATAAATCCTTTTTTTAAAAAAAAACATGTGTTAACTTTTCAAACCCATGACCTGAGTTATTAGATCTGAAGTACCCTATTTGATAAAACCGTGAAGTTTAATTCTCAATCAATCAATTGAAAATATAATTTCAATTATACAAAAAAAATTAAAAAATAGTAATTAAAAAAATAATGATCAAGATTCAAATACTAAATAAATTTTATGTTTTATTGAAAGGTAAAATTGAAAAGGAAAATTAATTTATAAAAGGAAAAAAAAATCAAAACAATGAGAATCAAAATTGACATAAAAATAAAAACAAATTTATGATTGAAGGGTGAAATTGAAAATAATAATAACTTTTCCAAAGGGCCAAGAAAAAAAATAGACACCAAAACAATGAGGACCAAATTGGAAAACATACTACCATCAATTTGGATTAAAGGATGAAATTAAAAACAAATAATACTTTTACAAAAGGGCCAAGGAAAAAAATTAGAAATCAAAAGAATAAGGACCAAATTGAAAAATATAATATTTTTAAATTAAAATTAAAGGATAAAATTGAAAACAAATAAAACTTATACAAAGTGATTAAGAATAAAATTAGATACCAAAAGAATAATGACCTAAGTTAAAATACTAATAACAAAGAGGGTTAAAGTGTAATTTTTAGAGAAGAAGAGAGAAAAGAAGGCAAAAGAAAAAAAAGGTCCATCAACGACAAACCAGATCATCATCGAAAATACGCATTGCACTAATAAGAAGAGGATAATACACTGCTTCTAATGACACAATTAAAGAGTATTTTTGAAAGTTGAAAGGTACTGTATATGTCACTTGAAATGAGCAGGCTCTTTCCACATGCCTCTTAATGTCATACATGCTCTTATTTTTTGTTTTTTTTATTTAGTCAAATATTAAATTGTCATTAAAGTGACTTAATAATAACACAAGAATCATTGTGAAAAGATAAAAAAAAACCCTTTTAAGTCTAGTTTTTTTTCTTCTTCTTTTAAAGCATTTAGTCGTGTTTGGGTTTATTTGCGGATTACTTTTCAAGCCTGGTCTTCTCAATCCTCTCATAAATATATTTTCAATATATACTTTCCACGTAAAAAGGAAAAATATCTTTATATCATCATCAGCATAAACCTTAATTTCTCATTCTCATGTAGCTGGTTTAATTAGACATGAAGATATATCGAGCAAACAAATACTTACAAGTAACATGTGCCATACAAGGATGTTGCTTCTTCAGGTATCATGTTTTGTAACTAATTGATTGTGTCAAATTACTAATCAGCCCAATAATTAGCAGTAACGTGTTTTTTTATTTGGTGAAAAGGAAAGTAGTAATCAACTTGAGAGCAAAGGTTCAAAAGAACACTTGAAGTTTCCAAGACACTCAGTGAGACCAGTGGTCCTCTCATGAGTACACCCAAAGTTAAATTTCCACACAATCCCCCCCCCTCTCTCTCTACATATTGATTTGCATATAGAAGTCCAAAGCAGGATCAAGAAAGGAAAACTACCTTTATATAAAGGTGCAAGATGTTAGCATTTTTAAACCCGCAGAAGATTTGCTAGAAGATACAAGGAAGGAAGCACCCCTGATCAATTCTAAATGGTGAGTTGTGATATTCAGGAGGGTTTGGGAAATAAAATGGGCCATCAATGCTGCAGAAAACAGAAAGTCAAGAGAGGGCTATGGTCTCCAGAAGAAGACGAGAAGCTAATAAAATATATAACCATCCATGGTCATGGTTCTTGGAGTTCTGTTCCAAATCTAGCAGGTATATACATGTACATAAAACTCTAGTGTTAATCTTTTAATTTAATTCTCTCTTATTTAGGAGAGCTCTTCAATCCTCCTTCTTCCACAGCCAGCCCCACCATTGTATTGTTTCTTTTCCTTGAAATGGTTGCTTATAATTATTCTTTCAGGGTTGGAAAGGTGTGGAAAGAGTTGTAGATTGAGATGGATAAACTACCTGAGACCGGATCTCAAAAGAGGTTCAATTACCGCAAAAGAAGAGAGGATCATCGTTGATACTCACAGGATACTAGGCAATAAATGGGCTCAAATAGCTAAGCATTTGCCTGGCAGAACTGACAATGAGGTCAAGAACTTCTGGAACTCATGCATAAAAAAGAAGCTTATTGCACAAGGGTTAGATCCAAACACTCACAATCTCCTCTCTACTAATTATAAACACAACAATAACAATGATGCATGGAAGCTCTCTTATCATTCCCATCAACAACCCTCCTCAACTTTCACAGTGAATTCACAAATCAGTGATATCTCACCAATGGTTATGAAAGCACCCCCTATTCCATTCCCTATGATTCCTCTTGCTCCTGATACTAATCCTCCCTTATCACACGAATTCTTATCCATATTGACATATGAATACCAAAACCCTAAAACGCAAGCTTTCTTGGAGAGTACTGCAAGCCAATCTTCAATCGGAAGTGTTCCTATATTCTCTTCTACTTCACATCCATCCGAGTTTGGCATGTTAGATGAGAGCTGCATGTGGGCTGGTGGCTACGACCCCACTCAATCCATATTACCTGAAAAAAAGCAGCCAGAGCAGCAAGTGGGAATTGAGAAGATCACCAGTCATGAGTTAAAAAGTCCTGGGCAGAATATGGATGCTTCATTTGAAACTTCTAACTTTGATTTTGATTTTGATTTTGTGGAGTCGACTCTGCTGCCTTGTGGGATGTACTATAATCAGAGTCCCATAGATCAACTTGCATGGGATTCATGGGCCTTGCAAGAGAAAAAATGATTGTTGTGGCAACGATACTAGCTAATATTTCACCCTACAGAAATAAGGTTTAAGACTAGTACTGGTATGCTTGTTGACGGTGTTGGTAATAGCAGTACGTAATCTTGAAAGAGTTTGAAGATCAGTTGAAGCAATGGAGTTTTCTTGTATTAATGTTCCAAGTACGCAGTTTCTAGCTGGACTAACTAATTCTGTAACTTCGAATGTCATAGAGTAGTACGAAAGCATACTTTGGCTGTAAACTTGTATCCAATAATCAAGTAGCTTCCTTCTCTTCGTTTATTCCCCCCTTTTAGTCGAAGCCATTGTGTCTAGCTTCTTCTTCCTATAATTTGATAAAATATTTTATAGTTTCTTAACTTGTTTAAGAAACCTAGATTCAATACCGAATTATAATTACAACTGGGCAGTTTCTCATGCATTGATTTTTCTCAAGTTTATATGTAATGGTTTGTGACAATTCATAAAAAAAAAAATTCATGTATGTGCCTTGTCTAAAACTGTTTCGAAAACAACAACCTGTGAAGGCCATTTCTATGCAAAAGCATTGCTCCCCATTCTAAAGCAGAGACCCTTTGTCCACCAAAGCAACAACAAAAGACTGCTTGAAAAGACTCCGATATTCAAGGAGACACAGTGCTGTCAATCTTGTAATTTGATGGTCCCTGCCGGCTTTCCCCGTTCCAGCAACAAATTAAATTAATAGCGGTATATATATTCAAAGCAAAAATGATGCATGGGAGTCACTTGGCAAATATTAGGGAGGGGAATTAAGACATTTGGTTCTTTGTTTCTAAGTGCTTACCTTCGATGCACTTTGAATCCTTCGACCTCTTGAATTACATGCAGGTTCTTTCACTAACACTGTTTGAAGTAATGTTTTTCTTAATTTAAATCTCGAATTAGATTGCTTTGATTTACATTTTTTTTAATTCTACATGCCCTCATTTTAAATCGTACAACAGCATGCTTGGTAAGCTAAAAAAATAACTGGGGGGTTAGTAAATGTAAAATTTTTTATTTTGGTGAATATAAAAACTCTTAGATATGTAAGGAAATATATTTTTTATATATTTTAAAAAATATTTTTTTAGAAAGAGAAAATACAATAATACTATAAAAAAATACTCTAAAAATATATATATAGTAAAAAATAAAGATCGTGAGTCTTTATCTCTAAGAATTTATGATATATTAAAAATTTAAACAATAAGTGTTTTATATCTCATGTTTAGAGTTATTTATTGCTTTTAATTAATCACAATATTTTTTTAGAATTTATTATAAATATTTTTAAAAAATTACTCTATAAAATAGAACTTATTTAATATGTTTAATAAATATCATTGATTTTTATTTAAATATTTTATTTTTAACCCTATTTTGACATAAATTAACAATACATAAAGTTTAATAAAAACCACACGTTAGCTTTTCCCATCATTAAAAGAATAAAATTTGAAAATATTAAACTTGCATCAATTTTGTCCTTTACGTTTTAGGAATTCTAAATTAAGTATTTTCACCCATTTTTGATAGTGGGTGAAAATCAAACCCAGGTTGTAATTTATTTTGTAATAAAAACCCTGTTTTTAACATTTTTTTGTTTGTTTAGGAATTGAGGTCGTAATTGAGAAATCAAAATTATTTAGAGATAGAATTGATACAAATATTTGTTTGGGAGCAAGATTGTTACTGGCCCAATCGCTGGGGGCTTTTTTTGAGGCTTGCCCTCACTTATTTTCGAGGAAGCCTAGATTGTGGCGAACTC